>JACCDO010681323.1_pt1 | contig 269433 bp, 283 predicted proteins | sample 7446101 | NCBI WGS metagenome assembly JACCDO01 (sample SAMN15323440, study PRJNA562643) | freshwater metagenome | isolation source: river surface water | place: USA:Blue River Watershed | collected 2017-08-16
AAGGGAGAAAAAGGAGACAAGGGTGAAAAAGGAGACAAGGGTGAAAAAGGAGACAAGGGTGAAAAAGGAGACAAGGGTGAAAAAGGAGACAAGGGTGAAAAAGGAGACAAGGGTGAAAAAGGAGACATAAAATTCGGCGATGCGCAAAATAATATAGCCATAGGTATGAATGCGCTTATAAATGTAAAAGGGGTTAATAATACCGCTGTTGGCGCAAATGCGGGTATATCATTAACCACTGGGTCTAATAATTTATTATTAGGAATAGGCGCATCGGTGAGTAACCCTACAGTATCAAACGAAATTGTTCTTGGTAACGCCTCTATTAAAACATTACGGTGTCAACAAACGAGTATATCGGGTTTATCTGATGCGCGCGACAAGAAGGATGTAAAGGAATTATCAGGCGTAGAAGCACTTGAATTTATAAATAAATTAGAACCATCGACGTTTTATTGGAATCAACGCGAAGGACATGGAGACAGTAAAAAAGGCGAATTGGATATGGGATTTATTGCCCAACACATTTTATCGTGTTCGCCCAATGAAGCCTATCAGATTGTAGACACGACAAACCCAGACCGATACGAAGTAGCCCCAGCGCGATTAATTCCGATTTTGGTGGCAGCGATAAAGGAGTTATCCAAAAAATTAGCATAAACCCATTTATTTTACTTTTGCTTATAAAATAAGCAAATCAATCGACACGTTCTTTATAAGAGGATATATACTCAATCACTTGCTCACGAAAAAATTCATTACGTTGATGTACGGTCCATGTTTGTTCGTCATAAAGAGTTAATAAAGGACGGTCTGGAACTTGAGCGAGTAATTCATCAAAAACATGTAATAACGAAAATTCAAACCGTACGGGATAGTGTTCTTCATCTTTATTAAATTTCTTGATACTCGTTTCTATCGATTTTCTAAGAAAAATAAGGTCACTTTGTGGTTTATCATATAAAAACATGCTAGATAGTCCAAAATCAATGAGATAATATTTACCATGCTGGTCTCTCATGATATTACCCGTGTGTAAATCATTATGTTGAATTCTAAAATGATACAGGTTTTTAGCTAATTGAATAGAAGACCGAATTGCGTTTTTCTTGAATTCGGCATGTTGATCTTTATCTTTGATATAAAATAGCTCGGGTTGAACTTTCATGTACATATCCCAAAATGGTTTTATTTTAAAAGTGTATAGTTTACCAAGACGGTATAAATTAGTAAGGTGTTGTAGTTCTTTTTTAATATAGTCTAAAGAAGAATGGGTCTTTTTATCTAAAGTATGTTCTAGGATGGAATCAATCATATTTATATAATACATTTTTGCGTCTTGCTGTTGTTCCACTGATAAATCAAACAAGTCGTGGAATAAATTGGTTTCGAGTTTAGGCATGACCCATCCATTTTTATTAGTGCGCGTATTATAGACTAATCCGACTATCGGTATAGATAATCCTATGCGTGATGCTAAATACTGTAAATAACGTTCGTTTTCTTCCTGATCACATGGTGTATTTTTTTTATTCCATTTTATCACGTAATATGAATCATTACACGATACAAAGTGTACTTCAGCATATGACCCTGTTTTTATGTCGGATGTTAAACTACATTCTTTGTAGGATATCGACATACCCTGATATGGCATAAAAGATAAATCATCCATCTGTATATCACTATTATTTTATGCAATAACTCATTTTTTACGCCATTTTTAAAAGTAATATTTATAAAAAAACCGTAATTTTTTTTATAAATATTACTTTTAAATGTTACAAGAAAAAACCTCATCAGAATACGTTCCATCACGTATGGAAAAACTTTTATTTCATACGGCATTCAATCGTGGTATGCCAATAACAGAGTTTTTAGAACGAGATGAGAGTGCGGCATTATCTAATGTAAGTAGGACTGCTAGTGCTAGTATGAGACATGTTCTTGAAAAAAGAGGAATAAAGCTATTTTATACTAGTTTTCGTGAATCTGATTTTTATTTTCCTAACTCAAAATTATGGACTGTTACATTTCAATATACAGGTCAAGATAAGACTGCTTTTTTTAACATGTTAGTAGAAGACAGAGAAAGTTTAATGGAATATATAAATGCAAACACTTTTGTAACTTATATTATCCAAACTAAACCAGATGAATTTGAATTAACGTTTGTCTGTGAGACACTAGATAGAAAAAAAAATAAAATTGATGAACAGTATATTTATAATAAAATTAGTGACATGTGTATAACTATATATGACACGTCTGGTGGAGTATATGATGGGTTTTTTGTAAAACATGTAAGACCTGAAGACGATGAATCTAAAATGGGCCGTAGGTCAAAAAGAAATAAAAGTAAAAATAAAAATAGAAAACGACGTTCAACTAAATTATAAAAAAATGTTTTTACTACGGCTTTTTTTGAAAAAGCCGTCAAAAACCGTGAAAAGCCGTGAAAAATGAATGTTATTATTTTCACTGAAATAATAAATGTTATCTTTATTGAATGAAATCAGCACAGGTGCCAATTCAAGTGCATTTGGTAATACACAAGACGTAACACCTAATGTGGATGCTACGTATGGTGAAATAACGGAACATGGAGTTAGTATCATTTTATCTAAATTAGATATAACACCAGATGATATATTTTTGGATTTAGGCTCAGGCACAGGTCGGGTAGTATTACAGGTTTTTTTAGAAAAAAATATAGAGAGTCTTGGTATAGAATTTATAAAAAAAAGATATATGATGGCGGAAGAATCATTGCTTAAATTAAAAGAAAAAATAGACAACCCAAAGGTTCATTTTGTAAATGGCGATTTTTTTACAGTGAATTGGTCTGACGCAACAATTATAATTATGTGTAATACATGTTTTACAGAGGATGTTATGGATAAAATAATGATGCGTTTACCCACGTGTAAGAAACTCCGTTATGTTATCATGTTGAAACAATTAAACAAGACACCTGATTATTTAGATGTGATTGAATCGTTTAACGTACCAGTGACGTGGACCTCAGAAACAAATGTGACCATCTATAAAGTAAACACGGATAAAATTAAACGCGATAAAAAAAGCTACCGAAAACCTGCTATCCGAAAAAGTAGAAAAAAAATATAATTACTAATATATATGGATACATATATATTATTATACATCTTGGTTGTTATTATAGGGATATCCGTTGGTGGTAATGTTAATAATGTCACGTCGACATTAACGTTGCCTTCTTTTTATCCTCCAACTTATTTATTCGGACTTGTATGGACAATACTTTTTTTCATATTCGGCATATATTTATACTATGCGCCCTCAGAATTACAAATTATTGGCATCATTTATTTTGCCTTGGTACTAGCGTGGACGCCTTTGTTTGTATACAGCAAATCTACTGCTGTTGGATTTTACTATTTGTTACTTGTGGTCTTGCTCACTATTGCTTTATTTTTTGTATCCATAAAATATTATTCTCATCCGTATCCATGGTTACTTGTTCCTCAATTTATTTGGACGAGTTTTGCAACATCAATAGCGTTGGCGTTATACAGGTTAAATTAGCAAACCCCTTTTGACGCCACTTTTTTTAAAAGTGGCAAAGTGGCAAAGTGGCAAAGTGGCTTACCACTCAAAGTTACCAAGTACCTTTTTCAATTTAGACACCATGTCACCGCTATATTTTTCTTTTCCTTGTTCCAAGGATTGAATCGTATTTTTTGGCATATTCAGCTTTTTAGCCAATTCGTCTTGTGTCCAGCCTTTTTGGGCACGCAAGGATTGGATTTTTTGTCCCATGCTTGGCGTAAAGTATTTAATGGGCGTGATATCTACATCAAACGATTCGGATTCAGGCATACTCTTTGGCTTGCCAATCGGTTTGGGTTTTGACTCGCTTGTCTTTTTCAACACGACCGGTTCCCACTGCTGATGCGAAAAGTCTTGTGACATTTTTCTTTTTAACTTTTTTTATTTTTTTTCATTTTTGTTATGTATTAATAAATGGCAGAGGCAGTGGTACAAACGGCAGATGAATTTAGAGAAGAATTAGATGCCTATCTAGATTTATTAATAGAAGAAAACGCGGACGGTGCGAGAGAATTACGATATATAATTGAAAGACATATCAAATATAATAATTTATCAAAGGACACCATGAATGATATAATTAACGATGTATTTGGTCCTGGGCGTGGCGGACAACAAAGTGAAAGTATAAAAACGGCCAGAACAGACCTACTTAAACATACACATAAAAAAGAACATAATCACCAAGGTCGTTCTCGTAAACGATCTCACAAACGTTCTCGTAAACATTCTCGTAAACATTCACGTAAACATTCACGTAAACATTCACGTAAACATTCACGTAAACATTCACGTAAACATTCTATAAAATTCTAATAACTAATAGCTAAGCCACTTTTTCACTGTTTTTTGACGCCACTTTTTTCACTGTTTTTTGACGCCACTTTTTTCAAAAGTGGCTAAAGTGGCTAAAGTGGCTAGTAATTTAACAGGATCTGTTTCGCTCGCCATTTTGGAAAATATGGGATAAACCGTGTCATATTGACTTATCATGCTTTGTATGACATTAAAAGGTACTCTTTTATCACCTTGACTACGCACATTGACCAAGGCTGCAATTTGAGCGGCACGTGACATGTCGGTTAACGTGTAATGTAAAAGGTCGTGTTTAGGAAGAATTAAGTGTACCGTGTAGGTGTACTGTTTGGCTAATTCGAGATACGGTTTAATACTGCGTAAATCAAGGTTGGTATTAGACTGAACGATATCCATGCGCGCCATCATGAATTGTTCAACACGTTCTATACAGGCCTGATGTGCCGCAGATAATTTTGATGTGACCAATATCCCATCCTTGTACAAGTTGGGGTAAGAGTCGGCTTCACATATACAGTTAGCCATGGTTTTGGCTAAACTGCTTTTACCACTGCCTGATACGCCAATGATTATAAATAATGCCATTTATAATGAATCTACGGTTAAACTAATTTTTGAAAAGTTAAAAAACTCTTAAACAGTAATCATTTATCAGTATGAGATTAGTGACAGTCGCTACACACTCTGACATGTATTTCCCTTTTTTAAAAAAATCGTGTCGCAAGTATAATTCTGATATCACTGTACTGGGGTGGGGTCAACCTTGGCCTGGATTTTCATTTAAATCTAAATTAATGAAAGAGTATCTCATCGATGTATCGGATGATGATATTATCTGCGTTATTGATAGTTTTGACGTATTATTATTACGCCCAATAGATGAACTTGAATCCTTTTTTCGTACCTATTCCGAATTAACTGGAGTTAGAATTATAGTTGGTTTTGATTTAAAACCGTCGACAATTGTTTCGACAATTAATCATTTACAATTTGGTACGTGTCATGGTGTATCATTAAATGCAGGCACCTATATTGGATTTGCCAAAGAGATTAAACATATGATTAAAGAAATTTATAGTGATCCAAGCTTGGATGATCAACTATTATTAACCGAATATGTTCAAAAATACCCGCATAAGGTTCACATTGACACGAGTAGTTTATTTTTCTTGACTATCAATAATCCAACTGGAGAATTTATGTATGACACTCACATAAAAGTTGAACATGACATGCTTTATTACCGTGGGATTCGTCCATTCTTTGCACATGGTAATGGTAACACCGATATGACACGATTAATTAAAGAACTAGGTTATAAAATATCAGATAAAGTAGTAGACTCTATTTTAAGCAAGAGTAAAAATGCTCAATTTAAAAAAGTAGTTAACTATTACTATCCACAGCTTATTATATTAGGCATTTTATTACTCTTAATATTTTGGTTTATATATCGTTATTTAAAATCAAGTTCAACCAAGCGTATAGCTTTAGAAGAAACTAATTTTAGACATACACTTGAAATTGAACCGAAAATGTAATGGGGTCGACGCTCACCAATGAGGCATGATAGGATTTTCCACATTCAAATAGACTAAATGTCGTTTGTCCGCATAGTTTGTCATCTAATAATTTCCAGTATTGAACGGGTCGTAACAATGTGACGTGCGTGAATCCATGTAACGATAAATGCGGTATAAACCACATGATGCCGCTTTTTCTAACATCCGTGACCCATACTCTATAAATGGACGTGCTTGCCATGAATCGCCCTATTTTCCATGTCGTGTAAACGGATTGGTATCCTTTTACGTGTGCCGCACGGATATTAATCCATTCAATCTCTTTTTCCAAAACGGGACGAGTATAGATATATCCTGCCAAAATGTCGTGAATAATTGTATCCGCGTATCTACGCATTGGTGATGTGAAATGGACATAATCGGTAATACCCAGCCCAAAATGACCACGTTGGTCAATATCATATTTGGCACGCGCATATTTCTTGACTCGAATATAAGAGGCCACATGTGTATCAACTGATTCAGGTAAAGCAACGGGTTGCCCACGTAATGTCGCATGAAACCGATTCGGTAGTAATCCAGGAACATGTCTATTCAAATGGGTGCTCACAATTAAATTAGCTAAAATCATGGCCATGGATACCATGGCGTGTGTCCCGTGTACCGTATCTTCTGCTGTAACATCCATGGCGAATCCGTCTAGTACACGAAATCGAATCGATGGTAAATCAATGTACGTCGTTCGTTCAGTACGAAGACGCGTGAGTTCATGTAGCCATATCCAATCTTTTCTATCCGGAGTATCTTCGTAATTATAACGGTTCTTGACATGAATCGTGCTTGGATAAATGCCATACGTATGAACTGTTCCGTCTTCGTTCAATGTGACACGAACGGTAATAGCATGACGATCTTGACCCACATGTAAGCTTAATTCATGGATACGTTCATCCGATAATAAATGCTCGGTGCGTTCATTTGACAAGTACAAGGTACTGACGCCCTGTTTCATGCGTAAGCGTTCGGCATCGGATAATTCTACTCTAGCTGTATCTACGATATGAATGTAAATCGTGCGTTCGCTGACATTTACCGAAATGGCGTCATCGACATCAACCGTGGTTGAAGGATCAATGGTGAATGTATCAAGGTCACGATGATCGACCCACTCTTGCGTATATAAAGGCGCTTGCTTTATGCGTTCGGGTAATTCCAATTCATCATGATCATGGTAGGCCGTAGATAATAATACTGCATCATATATCGGTAATTCTGACATGCGACACTTCACCTCGATACGTCCATCGCCATGTAATCGCACCACTACACGGTCGCCTACATTATAATAAGTTCCAGACACAGTTAATTGAGAAGGACATGCTGCTGTCAAATGTGGAAAGTAGAGCATACATTCCGTATCTTTTATAGAACGAATTAGAGCCACACACGTATGGGGTATGCGTGATACAAATGTCACGGTATCATTTACATAATACACTCGGTCGCCAGGCAAAAAAGATAAACTAGGACATGGTATCACATAAGACTCGGTGCGCATCATTAATGTTGCTCCATGTAATTCGACACTCGCATATACCATTTGGTTTAAGTTTTCTTTTAACACGGCTTTCCTACCGTTTTTTTACAAAAATAGAGTCGCTTGTCTATGGGTTTTTCTTATTTACATAAGAAAAAGGAGGCGTTAAATTTATAATGCTTGTTCTACAAGGTCCTTGATTTTTTTAGAGATTTTATGAATAGTAATATCACTGAGACCAACACGTTTGCTAAAATCAGTAAGTGATACGGGAAAATTAATATGTTTCAATACAAAATAGGACAGACCTGCTGCAATACTATCCGGATTGCTACGATTGATAAAGGTGGACCTACTGCATATCTTGTTAAAAAGTTTAATGACAAATTGGGTATGTTTTTCAGATAAGGCGAATTTAGCCATGATTTTGGGAATAAAATCCAGTGGTGTAGTATAGGTAGGGTTTCGCTTAATTTTTAAATTAAACATCTTCATGCCGTTTGACAAGATTTTCTTATTGATATTAAAGTATTGTTTGATTTCATCTTGACTTTTGCGTTGTCCAATGTCTTCAAAGGCATAAAAAATACAAGCTACAATTAAGCCTTTTCGTGAATTGCCGCGCAAAATTGAATCATCGGTAATGATACCGTAATTAGTATTGGCGATTTCAACGACATCTTTAGGCAAATTATAGTTCTCGATATCACGGTAAATACTCTTTTCTTCGTATTTTCGAATAAAACAACGGCTTGGGTCGGATGATTGCTTTGAATCATTTTCCTTGTAAAACCGCCATTCGGGGGAATGATCGTCAATGATTTGTCTTTCCAACCCACAGTCCATACACACTTCATGTCCTTCATCCGATAAAATCATGGATTCATGGGGACAATCGGGTGCTACTGGTTCTCCGTGGGTCTTTGCGTGTTGTACTGATTGGTTAAATTGTTCAAAAAATTTTTGTTCGTCTTCATTAAAATCCAAATCCATTTAAATAGATACTTGTCCTTTATTCTTCTAAATCGTTTTAAAACTTCATTTTTACTACTTTTTTATTCTGATTTTAAAAGTAATTCATTCTCATTTTTTTTACCCATCATCCAAGAGATTTGATTCCTAATGTAGGACAGAGGAGAATACAATTGAGTGTAGACTCGTTCAATAAAAGTAATGTGGCTATCCATTCGTTCTAGGCTTTTTTCTTGAAGATGGTGGTATTCAAGCAAGCGATCTATTTTTTCTTCCAAACGATTCATTCGTTCTTCTAATAATTCCATTCGTTCCATTCGTTCTTTTATTTATAATATCTTTTTTTCTTTTATATAATAAATGCCAGAACCAATTGATACACGTCTTTACGCTAAAGCCAAACAAGCCGCCGAACGCAAATTCGGACCCAGAACTTCATTATACAAGTCCAGTTATATGGTTCATCAATATATTGCCATGGGTGGACATTATCGCGGGAAACGTGACCCTCATCATGGCATCGTTTCCGCATTTCAAAAACTAAAAAGCAAAAAAAAGTCTAGAAAGTCGTCTAGAAAGTCGAAAAAGTCTAGAATGTAAAAGCAGTAATTTATGCTAATAAAGTTTCATCCGAAATAACCGAGGTAAACAAGAGTTGACCCGTACATTCAACGCTACTAAATTCACGTGGAGCAATCAATGACCAATTAACATCAGATATCCACCCTAATTCGTGGTAAATATAGGCTACTAATGCTGAACACCAAAAACGTGACGTATGTTTCCATACAAAAGGTATTTGTATCGTCATTTGAATGCGTGCCGCAATCCAGTCAATGATATTTAAATCATAGGGTTTATTATGAACTGTTTCATGAACACGACGCAATGTCTCGTATACGGATTCATCTCGTATAGCATTATTTTTTCGCACAAAAACCGTTCCTGGTTGGCAGTCTGCTAATACATCATCTAATTTATGTATTTGTACGCCAAATTTAAATTGATGATCTTCTGCATCAGGTTGATCACCCCACGATGCATCCCATAAATATAACCCGTCTTCAAGTGATTCATTTAAAAATCGAGGATTTTTTAAAATTAAACCCACGTGACTGTACCTGCTTCTACCTACAAATTCTAATAGTCTTGACAACCAACTTGTGCCTTGAAATAATATAATATCGCCTGTTTGTAGCTCTAATTCTCGATGTAAAGGAATCGATGTCATTTGAATTAAGGATTTATAATCTTTTTAATTTATAAATGTTTTATGCCAAAAATCAGGTGTTACATGTCATTTTTCCTAAAATGCCAGGTGAATCGCAATCCAAACGACATACCGCATTTTTAAAAAAAGAGTATGAAGACGACTATACACGGTCCGTTGTAAAAGAAGTGCGAGACGCCTCCGCTCGATACGAAGGACCCAACCAATTTGTTGGATTTAATCTACCTGCTCGTTTTGTACATAGATCCGAACCTATATTATGGAGTAAAATACACGGTACTCGTAAAAGTAATACGAAAATTAGGAAAAGTAATACGAAAATTAGGAAAAGTAAAGGTATACGATACTTAATTGCTTATATGGACGGTGACACTGAATCAAAAGAGCATGAATTACGTCATGCTCAATATTTTTTGGATAAAGATTATAAATCACGAGTTCGTGCTTCCTATAAAAATTTGCGATTAAATAAACCTAGTGTTTTTAAACGAATAACAGAAAAATTAAAAGATCAAGGATACAAGCCTGAGGTATTTGAAGATGAATTTGGTGCCTATTATCCACACCTTGTAAAAAAATGAATTCTAGGTTAATGTGATAATTAATAAAATAAAAATGGACCAAAACGAATGGGCGTTTCATGAAGAACAATCTAGAAAATTATTTAACCGAATCGTGTATAGCGACGATGATGAATTTTATGAATATGAAACTCGTCCTTTACGAACCATCTTGATTAAAAAAATGGATAAAAACGCGTTTATTCTAGTTTATAACACCAGTACAGGTATGTTTAAAAGGTACATTGTTCCCTATTATAAGCGTTCTGATGCGCATATTCAATTGAAACCATTTGATGATGAGCCTGATACAAACCATGATTTTAGGACATTTAATGATTTTAGTGATGAATTTAAAGTTTCTACTACATTACCTTGATACATTAATTTAAAAAGGACTGGTATATTTTACTCTAGTAAAATATATTTCAAAGGCGGTTTATTATTTATTATGTCAAGGACTCGTTTTGACGGCACTTTTTTTACTTTTTTTGACGCCACTTTTTTCAAAAGTGGCTAAGTGGCTAAGTTGTTAGTGGCTAAAGTTACAAAATTCAGGAAAATGCTCATGAAACGACTTGACTTGACCTCCAGATTGGATATACGTCAACATCCGTGTTTGAAAATGTTTTTCAAAGACATGAAACTTGTCTACCAAATCAATGATAATAGGAACCGTATCCATCCGACGAAATACGCGCCCTAGATATTGTTCAAACATTTCCTCTACATCTCCAGCTACAATCAACATGTCAAGTTTGGGATTATCAAAGCCAACACCTGCTTTGGAATAAGTCGCAATCAAGATACGCGCATCACGATCGTATGTGCGTGACGTACCTGCAAACAAATCAACCGACTCGCCTTCTTTCTGAAGTAAATCCAATAAAATCTTGCCATGTAAATCAACGCGCTTGGTCAAGATCATAATCGTTCTATTCCTAAAAAATTGACACAAACGCACAATCAATGCGTTTCGCCCTGGATGTCCAGCTTGACTATTAATGACGTAGGACCAATCGAGCGTTCCACGGTCTGTTTCTTGTGTATCCGGTTTAATATGAGTCAAGTACTTGTACACATTAAATAAGCGATATAATTTACGCCGAATCATGCTGTACCCAAAATGAACTTGGAGAATACGGTCCAAACGGTCGGTACGAAACGGAGTAGCTGATAAGGCCATACAATATTTGGGCTGTACACGTAAAAACGCCTTGGACATGCTCGGTGTACAAAACATGTGGCATTCATCAACAATAAACGTTCCAGCTTTCGGGAACGCATCCGGCGGGCGATGTGCCAAATTCTCACCCAAAATCAAATAAAAATCCATACCCTCCTTGATATCGGTCTTGCTTTCTAAAATTTGAACATTAAGGTTCTTGTTGACGGAACGAATACTATCTTTCCATTGTTGTAAATGACTCACACGGTATACCGTGATCACCGTTTGGAATCCCAGTTTTAATGCGTACAAGATGGAAAAATAACTCTTACCCCAACCACAATGTAATGACAAGATAATGGAATGAAATGTCATCATGATATCATCTACTTGCGCTTGAACTTCCAACTGGTAATCACGTAATCGAAATGTGGTTTCGGTGGTAGATAAGGGTTGGTACTCTGTTTTTGGAATAAGATCCGTGTGCTGCTGTTCCATTAAATATTTGGGTAAATAGGCCCTATTATTATACACGGCAAAACATTCGATTGAATCTTGTGTAGCATCTGATGTCACGGTTGCGTCTTTTACAAGAGATACGCGTACCGCTTTATCCAGCGCTGTAAAATCGTCAAGCGCAATCGATACGCTCATTTCTATTTACACTAAGGAAATAATACTTTCATTTTTATCACTTTGTAAAATGTGTCTTCAACATACCTTCTGACAACCTAAAAAATAATTTTAATTTTACTAAATCACCTTATTTAGTAAAAATCATGTCAAGGTTTAAAAAAAAGACGTGGATTATTTTATTCGATAATGTAAATGGAGCCAATCTCTCCCGACTTATTCAATACCGTGTCGCAGAATGCACATTGGTTATTTGGTTCATGGATTACTCTTTTATCTGTGTATACTCTAGGAAGCGATAGTCTATATATAGTTATTCCCTTATTTTTCGTCTTTGTCATAATTAAAGAATATTGGTATGACTACACCTATGAAAACGAAGCTGAACGAGGGTCAAGCTTACTCGATACCGCTATGTATGCTCTAGGTGTTTTGATTACCATTATTATTGTGTATCTAAAAAAATATAATATAAAGTTATAAAAAATGAATGATGTTTTTACCTTTTAATAAATAACATGTCTAATTTATTAACCGCATCCGATTATGGCGTTGAAGCATGGATGCCGCCTACTTATACCGTTTATTTACATTTTAGTGCCATCACTGGACCTCACATTATATCTACCTTTAGCTCTAACAAGGAAACCTATGAAAAGCTTCAAGAAATAGTTCGAATGGCGTTTATTCTAGCGTTTGATCCACCTACGCTATTGCAAGAAAAATATTTTGAAAAAGGCCGAGACTATGGTAAATATGGATTCATACACGTATGCCATTCCATTGGGTTTACCGTGAAAACGAATGAAGGATATGAGGATAATTACCAATGTACATTTTTTACGCCATATTGCGCCGAACTACAGGCACAAGCCAGTAAAAGACCGATTGAATACATTCATTTTGAAACGCATGATGGGTGGCTTCAATTAAGCGACTTTGAAAAAAAAGACACGTGGGCTACTGAATTAAAAACACAAGTTGAGTCTATTATAAACAAGGCAAAACTATGTAGTGTGTAATTACGTAAATTTCAATTAAGACTTTTTGTGAAAAAAAATGATAGAAAAAGCGTTAAATAAAAAATTAAAAAATATACATCTATTAAGTATATGTATTCATCTTTTAATACGTTAGAACATGAAAAAAAACGTATCCAGAATGATGTACAAAATGATATGCGTGGCATATTAATAAACCAACACTCTAATCACCTCGAACAACGTGCCAATATCCAAGGTTCTGCTTTAATGCAACAACGCATGTCACATTTTGAGCCATCTCGTATAGATCCTCCAATCGGACAACGTCAGATACTCCCTAGGAGAGAGGAACCACGTGACCAAATGAAACAAGCGTCTCATATGGAACAAGAACGGACTCTTCACATGAACCATTTTCTTGAAAAACAACGCATCGAAAGAGACGCTCAGCGTATAAATGACCAAGTGGATGCTATTAAAAAGATTTACAGTAAATATAATCCACACGAATACGATCCACCACGTGAACATTATCGTGAACAAGACCTTGGTCCTGCTGTAAATCAACTCATTGACTTGTTAAATTCATTCAAGTTAAGCAGTACAGTATTATCAAGCGTCGCAAATAATACGAGTGCTAATGATTTATCGCTTTATGCGACATTAGCCAGCCCAACCTTTACAGGCACACCCAATACATCGACTCCAAGTTACACTGAAAATTCAACTCGAATTCCAACCACACAATGGGTAAATTACGTTGTAACGGATAAATTAGGTAATTATGTAACTTCATCAGCGTTATCAGCCTATAATTATGTTACCACTTCCGCTTTAACAGCTGCTGATTATGCTACTAATTCGACCATTCAGACCAATTATGTGTCCAAGTCACTATTATCGTCCTATGATTACCTTACCACTTATTCTGCACAAACATATTATGTGTCCAAGTCATTATTATCGTCATACGATTATGCTAGCACTGGCTATGTACAATCCTTTTCAGAAACAAATTACGTATCCAAGGCCTTATTATCGTCTTATGATTACTTGACTAACTCTAGTGCTCAAACAAATTATGTATCCAAATCATTATTATCGTCTTATGATTACTTGAGTAACTCTAGTGCTCAAACAAATTATGTATCCAAATCATTATTATCGTCTTATGATTACTTGACTAACTCTAGTGCTCAAACAAATTACGTATCCAAATCATTATTATCGTCTTATGATTACTTGAGTAACTCTACGGCACAAACCGCACTCAACTTGAAAGCCAATCTGACCAGTCCCGCATTTACGGGAACCGTTACAGGAATAACAAGCAGTATGGTAGGATTGGGCAATGTCGATAATACCAGCGATGCCAATAAACCTGTTTCAAGCGCGACTCAAACCGCACTCGATTTAAAAGCCAATCTGACCAGTCCCGCCTTTACTGGAACTGTTACAGGAATAACAAGCAGTATGGTAGGACTAGGCAATGTCGATAATACCAGCGATGCCAACAAACCAGTTTCAAGCGCAACACAAACGGCACTCAACTTGAAAGCCAATTTAACCAGTCCCGCATTTACGGGAACCGTTACTGGCATTACTAGTTCTATGGTGGGTCTTGGAAATGTCGATAATACCAGCGATGCCAACAAACCCGTGTCCAGTGCGACACAAACGGCACTCAACTTGAAAGCCAATTTAACCAGTCCAGCCTTTACGGGAACCGTTACAGGCATAACAAGCAGTATGGTAGGATTGGGCAATGTCGATAATACCAGCGATGCCAATAAACCAGTTTCAAGCGCTACACAGACGGCACTAAATTTAAAATCCAATTTAGCCAATCCTACCTTTACAGGAACTGTTACATTGCCTGCAGTAGCCTTTACGGCAACTCCATCGAGTGGCACAGCAGCTTATACTCTTGGTATAGATTCCAATAATGCCATTATAAGAACAACAGGTTCTGGCGGTTCTGTAAGTCAAACAACGATATCAACAAATGCAAGTTATGCCATACCCATGAGTAGTAGTTCATCGAGTGGTACTTTTACACCATACATTGATGCGAATAATTTATTAACATATAATCCATATACGGGTATATTTAAAACGCCTATATGTAGTATTCCAAAGAGTACATCGACGCATCCTAATTTGGATCAATATGAATTAACCGTAGGAGATAATGATGCAACAACCAATAAATCTGCCAAAGCAATTATTCGTGGACAATCTGCAACGGATTCATTTGGTCCTAGTCTTGATTTTACAGCATGGAGTAGCCACGCTACTCCTCAAGCTCGCATAGAAGTATTAGATGACGGAAACTGGGGTGGTACATTATCATTTTTTACAAAAGCTAATGCTGGTGGGTCATCTGGAACATTAACAAAAAACATGTATCTCAATACAACTTCTTCAGGTGTATCACAAATGGTATTCCCTACTACTCCTAATATTATAACGAGTGGTTCTGGATATAATTGGTATATTGGTGGCACTCAAGTGGGTTATTTTGATTATCCGTCAAGTAACTGGAGAATAGCTACAAACAGCACACAAAAACTCATATTAGGTTCTTATAATCAAAATACATTACAAATAGGTAATTCTGCATCTGGAAACTATCCCGTTGAAATATATAATTACAAGACAACCTATGGTTCGTATTGGCAATACACAGGAGGAGGCTCAAGTTGGGGTGTATCCACTACCAATTTTAATATTGGGTTATATGTGCAGTATACTGTATCTGCTGATGGAGGCTATTTATTAGCTTCTGACGAACGCATTAAAACCAATATTAAAGATGCCAGTAGAGGCTCATTGGATGTCATTAAAACCATACCCATTAAATCGCACGGATACATTGATTCGTTTCTAAACGGGTGTCCTACTGCATTTAACGTTATTGCGCAAGATATACAAAGAACCTATCCAGAGGCCATAACGGTTACAGAAAGTTATATACCAGACATGTTTGTTAAATGCAACTGGATTAGCGTCACAGACAATCAAATTAGAATTAATATTCCAAAGCCTCATACGGTTGTCATAGGTGATAAAGTCAGATGTATACTCGAAGATTCTTCTCAGAAAGATACAACCGTCATACAAATAATAAATACGACTACATTTGTGGTTGAAAAATGGGACGATTTTGATTTGGAAAAAAGTGATGAAATGTTTTTATACGGCAAGCTTGTCCACGATTTCTTACGAGTCGATAAAATCAAGCTTGGCGTTCTTGCTTTAGCTGGTGTAAAAGAACAACAAACTATTATCGAAGAGCAACAACAGACAATATCCACCATGGCTTCTCAAATCGGAACGCTTACAAATATCATTAATCAATTATTGAAAAAATATCCTCTTTAATTTTTGTTGGAATAGTAATTATTTTGATACAAAATAATTAACACACTTTAACCTTGTAAAAATGCGTCAAGTGCCTTAATAAATCCCGGATTAGGTTGTATAATATGTCGTTTCGAGCGAATAAAATCAAGTGTTTGATTCAAGGTTAGACCGAAACGTTTTGACAAGTACGCCGTAGCAATAGTCGTGCTGCGTGAAATACCAGCATGACAATGGAATAATATGCGAGTATCATTGGGTAATTCCAGCAAACGTGGCATCACGTCTTTTAGAATACCAAGCATGGGTTCATCCGGTGAATCATAGATGCCTATATTAATGACCCGTTTTCCATTTACATCCGAATCCACAATACCCAAATGAGGTGCACCGTTGGTTGGAAACGCCAAGTTAACAATGACATTAAACGAGTCATAAGAAGACGAAACGTCACCTATGGCAACATAATCTGTAATCATGTTGAAATGGTGAATTGTTACATCAGGTGTATAGGACTCGACGGTAGAGTCTTCGGTATCAAATATGCGCTCATACATTTATTTTATATATGTATTACAGATTTAAAATCTTTTTACATAATAGAATGTATCCGTTTCAAGGAACTCACTATTTATCTTCATTTATGGGATGTTCAGCCGATTTTCTAACACGTCATAGTGATTTTAATAATGTCGTAAGAGATGGTATAAAAGCCAGTGGCGCAACTTTATTAAATGAGTGTGGCTATGTATTTGAGAATCAATCCTTTACAACCGTATTCTTATTATCCGAATCACATTGTAGCATCCATACCTACCCTGAACACGGGTCTGTGTTTATCGATTTGTTTACGTGTGGCGACAAGTGTGATTATAAAAAATTTGAAGATGTACTTAGAGCGTATTTACATCCAACATCGGTTGTATTTAGCGTTGTAAAGAGAGGAACAGAACATACATTTCAATAAAAACAGTTTTTAAAGCGGGTATAAAAATGAATCTTTTTATTTTCTTATGATAAATAAAATGTCTAACGCCGCAATTGAAATTTCGGTAGCCGATGCGTTGGTTGTTCCTGCTCCCTTATCCCGCGCCCAAACCAAGAAAGTTCAACCTAAAAATTTAGCTGTTATTTTATCTGTATGCGGTAAAGCTCTAAAAACATTCGGTGACGAACGCCCTATTAATGCCGTTACCATCTTGATTTTGTTACAACACATTATTACGGCCGTGAATAAAGTCAAGTCTCTTTCTACTCTAGAGAGAAAAGAACTTGCATTATCCGCCATACAATGGATTATCGAACAACAAAAACATCTTAGCGACGAAGAAAAAGACACGCTCGACTTGTTGGCAGAAACCATTTTCCCTCAAGCCGTTGAATTGTTATCACCCGCTGAATGTTTTCTTTTTTCATGTTTTAGTTGCACAAAGACAACAGATAAGACCGAAGACAAGGTAGAAGAAAAGGCCGAAGTAAAGGAAGACGTAAAACCTGAAGTTAAGGAAGACGTAAAACCTGAAGTTAAGGAAGACGTAAAACCTGAAGTTAAGGAAGAAAAGGTTGAAGTTAAGAAAGAAAAGGTTGAGGTAAAAGAAGAATCTAAAAAGGAAGAAAAGGTTGAAGTAAAGGAAGAAGCTAAAAAAGAAGAGGTAAAAGATGTCAAAACCGAAGTTAAAGCCTAAGTAATTATATATTCATTAAAAATAAGTTATACTTATTTTTAGTATATGTTCCTAATTAAAATTCGTTCTTGTCATAGGAGTGATTTTCTCAAATTAAATAATTTATTAAATCACTCTCTCTACAGATGCGATTTATGACATTAGTCTCTTTCATAAATTAGAAAAAATATTGATTATATCATATGTATGTTATGCCGTTTGAAAAGGAATCCTACATGGAACTTCCAAAACTATATGTTTTATGCCAAGTAAGCGATATAACCAATATATATTTTAAACAACTCACCGAGTCTTCTTTAAAATATGGTCTAGTTATAACGCCATTCTCATCTGACCCACACGACTTTATAGTTAATTTTATCAAGGATAAACTAGCAACCGATATAATATTATATATAGATGGATACAATACACTTTTTAATGGAGACAAGACGCAACTCATTACGCAATACAGGTGGTTTCAAGAACAATATGGAGATAAAGCTGTTTTTTCAGCTGAAAAAACATGTTGTATAAAAGGATACACACCCGAACAATTTCCTAAGACACCTTTTGAGTATCGCTATTTACATTCTGAAGCATTTATCTCATCCGTTAGCGCATTAAGACGTATTCTACATTCCAATGAATTCAATATAATGTTTTTTACACGATTATATCTCGAAGCACACATTTTACTAGATACACACAACTTGATTTTTAATAAAGTATACACAGACGACGTGGAGCAACATGGAAAGGTATGGTTTAATAAAATCACAAAGTCCTATCCATTAATTTTGATTACAGACCAGCACTCAACATTCCGAAATAAATAAATACTTAAATACTTTAATACTTAAATTAAGTAATTAAATATGAGGGTGAAATAGTCGTATAAATGCGTCTACTTCAGGGTACCTTGTTTTAGAAAGGTATTGGTTTAAAGAAGTTAATATGGGTTTTTCTACAAGATGGTACTTGTTTTGTTGTTGGTAAAATTGAGTATATTCGATACCTTTTTGCTTACAGATATACTTGATCATTTCCCATTTTTTTCTCCATTTTTCTAATATAATTTTGACTTGGGGTAACATTGTAAACCAATGGGGTACTATCTCTTGAATCAATCCTGTAATAGACGGATACACATGGTGCGTACCTTTTTGTTGAAGTGCTTGGCGATAATTATTTATGGCAACGGATACTTCACGCTCTTCTTTAGATTCACTGCGTTGGCATGGATAAAAGAGTTCAATTGGAATCTCTAGTTCCAAACACCGTGTTTTCACGAATTCAAGACGCGATTTCCATTTATCTAAGGCTTTTTCTTCATCAGTCATAAAAACCAACCAATGTGAAAAGCCTTGTTTTTTAATTAAATAATCGACGCATTCATACGGACACGTAGTACCTTTTTGAGAAACACCTTGTCTATAATTCGACAAGGCAATACCAATTGTTTTCTCAGTTGAGTGTTTACTGTGTTGGTTTGGATAAAATGCGTCTGGTTTAATATCGCGTTCTACACAGATATCATGAGCGAGTTGGCATAATACCGTCCATCGCTCGACCGCTAATTCTTCTTTCGGAAATAACCCATTCATGATTTTATAAATATTACTATGTATAAAGAAACAATCTTTATATTTCTATTTATTTTCAATTTCCGAATATTCGGTTTTTAAATTTACGAATTAGTATGGTGTTGGCATTCTTGTTTACAAAGAGGGCACGCATTCATTCGTTTAAGCCATTCTTCTACTCCGTCACATTCATCTGAATTTGAATGAAAAACGTGGTCACATGGTAAACGGATAATTGTCTGTCCTTTACGAATAAGGTCTTGACAAATAGTACATGAATCCATATCGGTTTCAGCCACGGTTTTAACGAGTTCGTCAATCTTGACGTCGGATACCTTGTTTTGCCAATATTCGTCAACATTTTGATGCATTAATTCTGTCCATTGCTGTGTTTCTTCCGAGTCGTCTAAAATTTCATCTGCGTTTGGGTATCTGTTTTCCGTGAAATGAAAGACGAGAAAATAGTTTAATAAGCGACACGAAATAAATACGCCATATTCAATAAGAGTATGGCGTAATATAGGCATAGCCAAGTCCAATGGTGTGAAATACTCACACTCGTCCGAACATTCTTTGAAATGAAACATGATCAAATCATCCAATGAAGGCATAATACCATATATGTTATTGAAATCTTGTACAATGCCACATAATTGAGGAGAAATATGCTTACATCCAAGCGTCGTAAGATGATTAAATTCCTTTTGAAACAAAAGGGTTCGAAATGCTCGAATCAAAAAGGTTTCCATTATATTTTTATCAATAGAATAAAGCTATTTTCATTTTTCATGGCTTTTTTAATTTAAATAATATGCTTTATATAGATGTGGGTTGGCATATTTTGTAGTAGCCGTGAATCCTCTAAAATTTACAAGGCAATTGTGCTTCATATTATACAAATTTTGTCTGAGTGCGTCGTTTCAGGTATTGTGTATGGAGGTGGAAATAATGGTCTCATGGGCATTGTCCAGAAAGCAGCTCAAGATTACTCGATTCCTATCGTCGGTCATAATTTGGAACGATGGAAACAAGATACACCACATAAAGAATTTATTTATCCCACTCTATTGGAACGTCAAAAAGGCTTAATTACATCAAGCGACATGTATGTCGTTTTGCCAGGAGGCATCGGTACCATTTACGAACTCATACAAGTCTTGGCTCATAATGATGTAGAACAATTATATAAACCAGTTGTCTTGTATAACGTTGACCATATGTTTGATTCCATGCTTGACATGTTTAGAGAACTGGTTAGCCAAGAGTTAATGGACATAAAACGCCTTTGTTTTTATATTGCTCATTCAGAAGAAGAAATCGGTACGATTTTACGCCAATTAACCCTACACAAAAACCCTGATGACTATTTATTTACAGTCTAACGTGTTTGAAAATGGTTGGCGGCGTTTTTCATAAAAAAAGGCGGTGGAAATCGAAAATAGAAATAAAATAAACTTTTTTTTTATCTATTTAATAATAAGAAATCTTCCAGATGAATGAATGGAATCCCTTTAGTATATGCTCGTCAGGATCCATTGACCAAGCGGAACGACCTGAATTTACTAAACAGCACAGATTATACAGACACAGGTTTATCGATTGGTACGAATAATTCTTCGAATTTAAGATTATCCTATGATACCGATGACTCTACCGGGCATTTGACAACCAATGCCTTTCAAATCCATTCTTCAAAGCTTGGATTAACCAATTTACCTACAGCAGACCCGAATATTACAAATAATTCCTATCTTCTTATTGATGCCAGCGGTAACGTCACTAAAGGCAACAGCCAGTTTCCTGGTGATATCAATGTCATGTTATCCCATATTCAAAATGATTTATTTACAGTCGAAACGGTTTTAAATAACCTTAGTTTTCAAGTATCAAATTTAGAACCATCTAAAACGAATGCTGCTGTAAAAACAAATACATTTTGGATTTATGTATTGGCTGGATTAGTCGCCTTAGTCATTATTGGCCTTATTATATTTTTGATCATGTGGATACTCAATAAAAATAAAGTACATCATACGATTCGTCATACCCATAATCAATTAGACCGGGTGACCACCACATTACACGAAATGTCAGAGTATCTCAAAGAACTTCGCGAACAGATTCCAACACGTTTATCTCCTCCTGAATTTAACGGGAAGAGGTTCATGATGTCTCATATCCGAAATCTTGTTTAAAACACTGCTTTTTCAAAAAAGCAGTATATTACGCGTTTGGAAATTTATTATTTTAATAAAAATAATATAGTAAATGTTACCGCTCTATGTCATTTTTAAAAAAGGCAAGTTATTAATAAGACAATGTTCTTTTACACAACCCCAACCCTTTACACCCTTTTTTAAAAAAAATTTAATTAAACCTAATAAAAAAAATCCCATAGAAAAAGCACTCGAAATTAAAATCTTGGACATATATAAATGTCTAATTTACCCGTAGATGAAGTAAAATCACCTTGTCCACTCATTGTCCAACCACCCATACACGACCACCTTGTAGTCCAATCATCTAAACACGAACCATTTATAGTCCAACCCACTAAACACGAACCACTTATTGTCCAACCAGCAAAACACGACCACATTATCATCATGATCACCAAAGATTTGGAAAAGGAAGAGATGGATTTGCTAAAAGAATACGGACGTGTCATTATGTTTGACCCTCGTGTCTATGTCAATATTCCTATACAAACACTGGAATTTAATTATATGATTATGGACTTGAGGAGGAGAGAAGACCGCTATTATTTTCAGCAAATAGACCAATCTGTATTAGAAAAATACAACCTTGTATCTATATGCCATTCCTTTGAAAAATACGATGATTATCATGAAGAGGTAGGGGTTGAAAATATCTTGACGAAACTACCCGATAAACAAGCATTCAAGGCTGATTTTGACCGTCTCTTGTTACAACGCAAAATCAGCAAGCCACGTGTCGTACTCAGCTGTATAAAAAGTCTCGTCCGGTTGGTTAAGGGCGATTGGAAGTAGCATCGAGGATTGGTTTTGGTCAACCATACGAAATAAACTGTTTTTTTACATTATTTCGATATTGCATATCAATATTAATGTGATACCTGTACCTATCCTTACTGTTATTCTCTAATTTTAATCAACTGGACGTACTTTATCCAGACACGTTTTTCCTCTTTTTCATAAAGAGACACTTAAAGTAATGTAAAAAATGAAAATATGAAAAAATAATGAATAAAACAAGTAACCATGGCTCTCTCATTTGGACTTTTTGAAAATGCCCTTTTACGTTTTATGGACGATATCGCCGCCACCAAAGCCGCTTGGTCAAAACCTCAGTTGATGGAAAAGTGGAATGAATTGATGGGCGAACCCGTTGTCAAGAAAAGCGACGATTCTAAAAAAGTGGTAGATAAGCCGACTGATAAAAAACCCGATTCTGACCGTTGTATTTTCAAGATTACGCGCGGAGATAAGATGGGCGAACAATGTACATCGCGTGCCAAAAAAGATGAATCCTATTGCGTCAAGCATTATAAACCGAATCGTGAAACAAAGGATACAAAAGAACCTGAAGATACGCCTAGCAAAGAAAAACAAGTAATTGTCGAAGAAACAAAATCAGACGTGCCTTCTTCTGTTCGTATCGAGCAAGATATGAAGAAAAAACAAGAAACTGTTGAATATGAAGTTGTTAATGGTCATACTCTAGTAAAAGGCACGAATGTTATAGTTAATGCTAAAAAGGCCATCATTGGATATCTAGAAGGGTCTACTGTAGTACATAAACAAAACAAGGAAACGGAAGCGGTACAAAAACAATTTCATTTATCTTTTTCACCCTCTAAAAAGACTGTTGATGAATAACTTATTCCTTTGTAATATTTTCGTGCTTGTGCTTTTAAAGTAAGGCTTTTTAATAAAAAGCCTTTAAATTCAACTATTTTTTTTGTTCTTTTGTATCTGGTGTATTTTTTATATTTTTAATCAATTCTTGTATTTCTGGATGTTGAAAATATTTTTTTATATCTTCGAGTTCGGTATTTGTAAAGACCATTTTGTACGAATCATATAAAAAATAATAGGCAAATATAGTAAATAATAAAGATGATATTAATGCAATAAAACTATTACGATAGGTCAATTCTTTATTCATATCTGAAATTAGAACCAATACTGCTAAATACAAGAAAAGCCATCGAACCCAAAATATGGTAAGAAACTCTGACACCTTTGGTTTAACTTGATTGAAAAGATTTGTAATGATAAATAATGCAATAATTATAATAAAATAACGAGATGGTCCAAATGTAAAAACCGGACTAAACCAAGCTTTATTATCCCAATCCATTCTAATAGTAGATAATAAATTTACTTTTCAAAAAAATTTTTCACCATTGACGTTTATTTAACTTTTTATTATAATTTTTTAATACAGAATGAAGACAACTTTTATACTAAAAGATTCCGAAACATTAAATATTATTTTTTTAGAATGCGATTCTGTTTTATCTACACTTGACGAGTGTATTTCATGGTGTATCACTCAATTTCCATTTCTATCAAAATGGGAAAATAGCATGGAATGGACTCTACAAAAAGGTGAAAATACTCTTGTTTTTTTACACACAAAAACGGAAGGATATAAAACGATAAGTATAAATAATTCAGTCCTATCTCATACATTTCATTTACCTAAACCTGATACTTATAAAAACTTGACATTAATATTACGCTTATTATTAAAGCAACCTACACTCAATATACCGTATCGTATAAATCATTTAGGAAATTTCTATCAACTCACGTCCGACTCTTTATTCATACATGAAGAATGTTATGGTATATATTTAGATTGTACTGATGATTTTTATGTCTTATTACAAGGTGTTTTGAAAAAAAATTAACTCAAATTCTTTTTTGAAAAGCCAATATAGCTATATATAATTCAAAAAAGTTTTTGGAAAATAGATCGATTATATTAAAAATGGCATTCTTTTTAGCAGTAGGCAACAAGAACGCCATTCCATAGATGCTCCATAATAAAAACATGGTGAAAAAGATTATATTACTCTTGGCTGATTTAGTGCCCGTATCCGAATATATAATACTAAACGTATTTACAAGGAAGATTAAACCATACGCAAATGCGACCTGTTTTGACATTTGACCTGTTTCGTATAAATAACCTATTGACAACATGGCCAAATTAGATAAAATAATTCGTGTAATAGATTCGCTGTATTGATTTACAATTTCAGATAAACGTAAAGGCGTACCTTCTGGGTCATTTTCAAGTTGGTTTTCATATAATAAATAACAAAACATACTAACCAACATTAACGGCGTTGAAAATAACCAATCGTAATACCTATTTTTAGCCATTTCTTCTTGCGGTAAATATTGAATGACAAAAATGTACCACCCCGTTTCTATCACCTGAACTATTGTCTCCAATGCCAAAATATCTTTTAGAAGAAGGTGTTGGTCTGGTACATTTACAGTGAGTGCAACTATGTCAACAATACCTACAATTGCCTGAACATAGATACTTATTTTGGTAGTTATGTCGACGATCGGGTCGTTCATTTATTATAATGAATAAATAAAACTTTTTTTACAATAAATTCATAGGATGGTGACCGTGAATAAACTATTTTTTACATTGCGCACATATCTTGTTTGACTCTCTCCACTTGGACACGCAATACGAATGTCCAACAAGACCACAGTGGTTACACGAGGTAACCGACATGTATTGATTTTGAAAATATAAACGGCAATACCAGCACGGAGTGCGATTATTTATTAATAATGCAGTATCATCATTACTTATCTGTCTATAGGCATAAAACACAGGAAGTGGTTCTGATTCGGATGTACAACACCCCATTTATATAAATACATAAAAAATTAACAGCTTTATTTAGTAAACATGTCTTGAAAAGTATTTATTATTTTTTATTACATTTGTAATAAAACTTTGAAATATCGAGGTTGACTCGTTCTTTACAAAACGGGAAATCCCAATGCACCGCCTGCAATACGGACGATGTTATGGTTGACAGCCACCAAGACGAACGAATACGATTGGCGGAGACCTTGGCCGGCAACGATGTTGGCAGCCGAGTCGGGGACCGACAAGGTACCAGCGCCAGCGGCACCAGCTTGGGCCTCGGCGGAGGGGGCGAACTCGACACCGACGTTGGTCAATTTGCCAAAGTTGGTGGAGCCGTGGGGGTTGACATCCAACAAGTCCAAGGTGTAGGCATACAAGTGGTAGCCAGTCTCCTCGGGGATGGCGGGGGCACGGTACCAGGGCTGGATGAGCGAGAAGTAGTCGACGGGCATGTTCGAGAGACGTTGGGTGTTCTCGTAGTAGACCGACACTTGGGCCAAAGCATCCGTGGCAGCCGAGGGGTGGAACGACACACCAGCGGCGGTGGGCACAGCCGAGGCGGACGAGTAGTTGGCCCAGTCGGCTTTGTTGGTGGTGTTTTGGAGAGCAAAGAACAAGGCCTTGACCGAGTGGGAGAAGTGGATGTCGATGCGGGTGGAGTTGCGGGTGCCGTCAACCGATTGAGGGTTGTTGGTTTGGACTTGCTCGATGAGCAAATCACGGGGGGCTTGGCCCATCAACTTGCGCTCGTCGTTGGACACCAAAGCGTATTCGGCCCAGACTTGGACGTTCGACAAGGCGACGTTCGAGTTGGTCAAATCCGATTGGGAGGCATAGGTGGAGACACCACCAGAGCCAGCACCGCCAGAGATGGCAGCGACATTGTCGATGATCAACAAGTCAGTCCAGTCACGGAAGTTGAAGCGCAACTTCATCTCGTTGTAAGGCAAAGCGGCGGTGGGGAGGGCAACACCAGTGTCGCGGGTGTGGCAGTAGGGGAGGGGCAACATCAAGGTGGCGGCGGGGATGGTCAAACCATTGTTGGGGGCACCGACGGCGTTCGAGTAGTTGTTCAACAACGAGATGTTGCCGATCATGTTTTGGTAGCCGACACGCTTGGACGAGGTGACGGTGAAGGCCGACCAGAAGTCCAAGAAGTAGTCATCGAAGCGCATCTCGACGAGGTCGTTAAAGGTGACGGCGGTCTCCTTCAACAAGTGGTGCATCAAGTTGCGGGTCCAACGAATGCGGGAGTTGGCGCCGAAACGAGCGGTGGCGGCATTGACGGTGACCGAGGGGAAGGTCACGCGCAACCAGTTGAACAAGAGGTAATCACCAGCGCGGGAGATGTTGGCGTCCCATTGCACACCGAATTGGGGGGTTTGGTTGAGAGTCAACGTCGTGGGGACAACGGTGAACCAAGTCGATTTGGTCACACGGCGAACAAAGTACGAGACGGATTTGGCGCCGCCATACATGTACTTCTCGGGTTCGTCGTACGTGGCAAGATCGATAAAGCCGGATGTGAGCGTATTGGATGAGGTCGTGGATGACATGTTTATCATATAGCAAGATTTTAAATTTATTTAAAATTTTTTCAGTTTAAAAAACTAACCCCTTGATTTTTGGTTTTTAGTTCTTTTTCAAAAATGGATTAAATTACAAATTAATTTAAAATACAGTGTAATTAAAAATGGGATTAGCACAATCTACTGATATAAAAAATTGGGTATATTATTTTATTGGGTTTTATATTATGTTATTCTTGTTTAGCACACCTGTTCCATCTACAACTGTAACAAAAAGAGAAACTGGACGTTCTGAAAAAATGATGCGCATAGAATGGCTGAAAAACGAAATTAAAATATTACAAGAAGAATTAAAAGAAATTGAAGACGATTTACATATGATGGAACCATCCACTATAAAGACATGGATTCGAGACGAGATTCGAGATGAAATTCGTGGTCAATTACGTTTAAGAAAAAAACCCGAAATTGATTTAAGTGAATCTATTTAAATTTAATTTACGGGGTTTAGGTAGTTTTTAGGTGGTTTTGTATCGCTTTTCATAAAAGCGATTTGTTTAGGTGGTTTTGGTATCGCTTTTCATAAAAGCGATAATTAGCGAATAAGTGTAACATGTTGTCCGGAAGAAGGAAATATGGTATCGCATGGAACTTGAAATTTGGGATTAAATACCTCTTTTGGAGCACTTTCTTTTTCAAAACGAACTGTATCCGTGATGGGTTCTCGAAAACGAACTGAACGAGATGGTATAGAGGCCGTTAACGATGCAATAGATGTAGTATTTTGCCATAAACGTGGCAAAGTAGTAGAAGATTCTTCTAATTCTTCATAGGCGAGATAACTCATTTTATTATAGAGTAGATTTTATTTTCGCTAATTTTTTAAGTTATTCGATTTATTCGCGTCGAAACAGGTAAATGATCGCTATAGGTTAATGGCAATACATCGGGTGTATCTAGTTCAATGTCGTTGCTTATAAAAAAATCAAATACATAAGGGTCGTACCCCTCTTTAGGCGTACACGATGTATCCACTTCATAATCATTCTTGTATTTAATATACAGGGTTGGGTAAAAAGACGAGTACATGGAATAGGGTATAGATGGAAATTTATTGATATTAATATTAAAATCACCTCCAAGGAGCCATGGGTATTTTAAAGTAGACACGTATTCATATAATTGTCTCCATTGTTTAATTGACATGGTATCGTCGTTTCGATAATTACTAGACTGTAAATGCGTATTAATAATGTAAACAAGTTTATCTTTAATTCGTAACTGTGCAACCAAGAACCCCTTTTCTGCTAAGGCGTCAGATGTGGTGAGTGTTTTTTCTTCAAACGGAATAAACGTATGTGATACAATAGGATACTTGGTTAATATAACTAATCCAGAATTAACAAGACGGTATCCATTCATGGTTCCCTTGATAATATGGTATTCTGGAAATTCATACTGAATATCATCATACAATACATTTAAGAAACATTCCTGTAATAATATAATGGAATGCGTTGAAATCAAGCGGTGTAATAATGATAAAGGTTTCATAGAATAAGGCATACGTTGTATATTAAAGGTGAGCACGTTTAAATTTTTAGATGAGTGACGCACTGTTCTCATATGATATGTATCACACCATTTTTCACGTAATACCCACAACATGACGACCGTACACGTACACCATATAATTAATTTTGAGGTCGTACGCCACATTCCTAATTAATAATAGATTTTAAATTAATTTACACTACATTCTATTTCATAGAATGAATAAAATGTGTTATCTATTTCATAGATAACTTTAAAGATAATTTCATTATGGCATAATGTCTAAATCAAGGCACATGTTGAATGATACAACTGGTTCAGGTCTGAAATGGATTCATTGGCATGCTCACGCGCCTCTATCTCTTTTTCAATAAATGTTTTATCATGCTTCATTCCTGATACAGATTCAAGGTACTTGTAAATAAGAATGTGGTATTCATACAAACATTCGAGTCGATGGTGACGACGTAATAAATTGGTTTTAAATTCTTCTTCAGTCATTTCATTCAACAAGTACCGAATACGTAAATCTTGATTCGTCATGGTTTCGTCCATTCGAATCGTTGGGTAAATAGTATAAGCAAGATGATTTATTCGTTGTAAGATTTCTGTTAATTCAGGAATAGATTCACCACGCCATTCCCAATTGGTGTGCATCACGTTGGTATTAATAGGAAAAATAGAAATAGATTCAGCGTTGAAGTAGGTGTTAAAACAAAGTCCACATTGCTTATGTTCATCAAGATAGCCACGACAATCCGTGTTTTTACACTTTTGCATATAAATATGTTTCTCAGGTTGCGTCAATTCTTGATCCAATTCGAATTTCGATTGTTTTAATACGCGAAGATTGGCTTGTAAATCCTTAATCATCTGACTCGTATGGATGATATCTTCTTTTATTTTATTCGCATTTTTAGTATACACTGCATGTCGTTGCGTGTAAGGCATGATCCCTTTCTCCATATTAAACAAATAATGTTCTTTTGAAATCAATAACTCTTGCCTAACATGTGGTACTTGAGTTTCCACCCATCTGCTATTCCATACGGATTTACATTTTATACATGTATATGGATAGGATTCAGTAACACATTTTATAAAACAAGGTTTACAATACAAAGTAGGACAGTACTGACATAATATACCAGAATGTTTAGTATCACACGACTTATTAGTATCACACGACTTATCAAGGGTATCACGGGAGTCGTTTTTGTCACGGGTAAAATTTTTGTCAAGGGCACAATTTCCAAGGTCACACATTTAATATAATATAATTATTTAAAACAAATTTACCATAAATTCCGTAATTTCAAACTTTTGAAAAATGGTGAAATAATTTTCATTATAAAAATAATGAAATGGATTATATCGGTTTTTTACCGACATCATTAAATAATTTTTCATTCCGTTCCTTCATTTGTCGTAACACTTGTTTCCAATGAAGCGGTTTTTGTTCATTCTCTGTTGCGACGACTCTGCTTAATTCGGCGTTGAATTCCTGATGATCGCTTGATATATTCATAATGTCTTGATACGTATTGTGAATCTCTTCTTCTTTATTCTCTGCTTCATTAAACATGGCTTCTTCGTAGACATCTTGTACGTGTAAAAATCCGGGTGAGGTTAATTCAATCAATCCTTCGCAATTGGTATCTTCTACTTTTTTACCTTCATGAAGAATGTAAAATTTTTGGCGCGACCGATCCCCGCACGTATAAATAGGAGTAGCATTTTCCTTCAAAAACCCTTCATTCACAAATCGTGCCAACGCCTTTTGTCCTCCCAGTAATGTATCCAATTTATAATGTTTTTTAAACACATCAAGGACATGTTCAGGTGTCATCACCTGATAAATGGTGATATTATTTTGCGTCCCAATCGTGTTATTGGTCTGGTTGTTAATTTTATTTTGCGTTTTTATCTTGGTAGGCGTCTTTTCCTGTTGTTTTAGTTTTTCTTCCAATTCTTTTATTTTAAGTTGCATTTCACGTTCATGTTCTTCTTTTTCTTTTATTTGTTCATCTTTTCGTTTCAATTCATGCTCGAATTCATGTGTCTTTTCTTTTTTTTTACATATCAATATGTGCTTTTTTAGGTTATCTTTATTGGCGAGTTGTTTGTTACAATGGATACACTCAAATACTTTTTTTTCTACACATATCCCTTCTTTCTCTTGTTCAAGAATACACGATTTTGATGTACGTAAATGATTTTTTAAAATGTAGGCGTTGGTATACTTTTTTTTACAATAGACACACTCGGTCATTTATTAAATGCATCCATTTAAATATTTTTCTCCAAAAAAACAGAAAAATGTGTCATTTTTCTCCAAAAAAACAGAAAAATAAAAAAGATCGATTTAGAGATGAAATTTTTTTAAAAAAATTAATTTTTATAAATTTTTTTTAAAAGTTGAAAATATTTTTCCACACACACACATTTTTTGTTTTTTTAAAATCTCATTTTACTATTTTTAAAATAAACCTCTTTTCAACCTTGAAATATTTTATAATTTTAATGATAATTTCAACCACGAATATAACCACGAAAATCATGAATTTTACGAATTTTTCTGTTTTTTTGGAGAAAAATTCACGATTTTTCTGTTTTTTCTGTTTTTTTTCTGTTTTTTTGGAGAAAAATAAAATTTTTCTGTTTTTTCTGTTTTTTTCTGTTTTTTGCTGAATTTCACCGGTATTTTTTTCTGTTTTTTTCTGTTTTTCTGGAGAAAAATAAAAATTTTTCTGTTTTTTTCACACAACCCAGTAAAAATAATATATTATAGTATATGGAATGTGCTATATGCTATGATATAAAAGAGAATTGGGTACAACTCGACTGTAAACATAGTCTTTGTATTGAATGCTATCAATCTGTTCTAGAACATTATCCACGCTGTCCATTTTGTCGATATCAAATCGAACCTGAATATCCAGAATATACTAGTGTAGGTGATATTTATGAAGAAGACGAAGAACAATGTTATAATAAATGGCTTTTAACTTTAAAAGTAACCTTATTTATAGGAAGTGTAATTCATATGTATCTACAATCTTAATTTTTGCTTATTTTTATAAGCAAATGGGTTTAATGATGATCTTCTTCAGTGATATAACGAATACCGTCTACACGATTAACCACGAAACGATGTTTATAATATTTTTCCATGTAATCTTTGAATTCATTTCGTGTGGCCGTACATGGTGAGGTATAACTGGTCTTGTGCCAATCTTTGAATGCTCCATACATATCCGCAATAGTTAAATGCGTTTCAGGATCACTCTTGATCTTGTCCGTCAAGAAATTCATAAAGATATCGTTCTTGACACGATACTTTTTAGTCGATTCCGTGACTTGCTCTGGCTCGTGCATCACAAACCCACGTCGTTGAATTTCACGGTAACGACGAAATAATTTGGACATGAACGCTTGGACCATTTTATCGCTAAATACAAACGAACGGTCAATAGGAAATTTACGTTCACGCAATTGTTCTTCAAATGTTGCCGGACATTCGGATTCGTCGATAAACTTACTTTTGAAATCAACGACACGAATACGATTCCATGTGGCTTGGTCATCACTTGGAATGCGAGGCAATTTGTTACAAATAATAGTCAATTTAAATTGGGGTAAAAACGAGGTCGGATCTTTGAATAACGCACGACTGTACATGGTATCGTTGCCTGATAATTCCTTTAGCGTGCCGATATTAAATTCTTCCTTTTCACTTGGTTCTTGAATAACCGCAAAACGTGTTCCTTTACTGTTTGACAACTCGGGAGATGCACTGGAACTTTGTGTGCGTTTTCCAGTAAGCAACGATGTTGGAAACTCGTAAAAATACCGACCAAACGCCTTACGCATCAACGTCACCAAGACGGATTTACTATTGTCACCAACGCCAGACCACACTACAACTTTCTTGGTAATATTACCGCCTTTCAATACCGCACACGCTTGATCCAAGAAATAATTACGCACATCCGTGTCTACAAAAACGCGATGGAGATAATCATCAATTTGTCTCATTTCATCCGCATTATCACTGACATCACGGTATTCATAGTCGGTCGATAATGTAATGAAATCGGTCGGCCGACCTTCACGAAATTCAAGTGTTTCCACATCCAATACACCATTGGTGAAACCAGTCAAGTTATGATGCGTATTGATCTTGTTCATAAACTCTTGGTCCAAAAATAAATCCTTACACTCTTTCATGATTTTATCCTTGAACGGCGTATCTTCCAATTTATTCTTTTCCTTGAGCAAAATACCACGTTGTTTATCCAATTCTTTAATTTGCTTGCCTTCGTTATTCCCATCTTCGTTGGCTTCTTCACGGTCACGCTGCTCGTTTTGTGTCCGAGTGATTTTATCGCGAATCGACTTGATTTCTTCCATGATCGGCTCACGCAATGTAGGAATCAATTTACGCAACTCGATGCCTTCGGCGATTTGCATCCAGCGATGATGTTCAAATTTGTACCATCCATCTTTTCCTGTTCCAGCATAAACAAATTCATTCTTATACTTGTGGTATAATGCTTCGGCGCATGAATACGAGGTCAGAGTGCCATTTTTTCTAAGACTTTCCATCAAACTTTTGCGGCTATTCATTTGTTTAAATTGTTGGTAGGCTTCAGGGTTATCCATCTTGGCATAATACACAATGGTACCCACACCGTATGTCGTGCGAGTCATCTTATTCCATCGTGACACACACGTGGCTTCAGAAAAATTTCCAGAGAGCGTTCTTTTGGAAAATTCAATCCACGTATCAAGTGCATCCATACTACCTACACCGACGTTATACAAGATACAACCGACTTCAAACCATGATTTATAATCAGTGGCACGTTGATCGGATAACATGGGAAGTAAAAGACGAACATCACGTAATGCTTCAGTTGGATTGGTGGGAATAAGTTTTTCTTGATCCTTATCAATAGCGGGTAAAACAGGCAAAGATTTGGTCGTGATGGAGTAATCACAGCCGGTAAGTTCACGCAAATATTTCTTTTTTCCTGCTTCGACCGTCGATAAAATACGAGGCAACATGTATTCCCATCGTTCTGGATCATCGACACAAATTGGTTCATTCGATTGATTTAATATCGTATGCGCGCTCATCATATCCGTGAGTGATATTTCTTCTAACTTGTCATTGACAATCATTGATAAGCGATACGCTTCTTTATTCGTGCCTTTACGACTTCCGTAAACCAACCACGGATTCGATGTAACCGCCTTTGTATCAAAGATGTGCTGAGGATAATCTTGAAAACGGGTAAAAAACCCGCTATCGGTATACACTTGTTCCAACTTGGGGTACAAAAACGCACGTTGTTCGTCTCGTGAGCATAACAAAAATGGAAATTCAATATGAAATCCCGATTTAACATACCCATCACTAACCGACGGCGATGATTTTTCCAAGATACAACAAATTAATTGCGAAGGAGATAAGTTTGCCACATAACGTTTCAATACATCCATATACATTTCGACTAGAGCTAAAATTTCACCGTTATGATAAAAATGAGTACCTGCTAAAAACGATGGGGCAACGGATTCTGGAATTTTTATATCAATATCACCACGAATGGTGGTATATCCACCAGGGCGAGGACGTTCGCATAATGAAATAAATCCATCATTTTCAATATGGTTCATGTATAAGGTCCAAAAACGTTCACGGTCATCATCTTGAATATTATATTTTTTTTTGGCATACACAGACTGGTGCGTGTATTGTGTAGCATGATGGGTAATACGCTCTGCCAAAAAGCGTTCCAGTTCAGATTCCATCTCTTGATTACTAAAATTATTTTAAATAAATGAAATGGAATATTTCATTTTTATCGATCTTCTGATATTTTTATTACTTTAAAGGCATATTTAAAGTTAATTTTTTATAAATAGAGTGATGTTTTAATAGACGTAAAAAAAGAGAGATTTTTTTTAAATAAAATTAAAAAAAAATATTCTCTTTTATATTATTAAATGGCGAATCTGAATTATGTCCAGGGTGTTGCAACTGGCACAGCCGGACAATCTACTTCCCAATATAACTTGTTAATCCAGGGTGGTGATGATTACAAACAATCATCCGGTTTATACCTTGCTAATGACTTACATTCGAATAAGGGTGCGCAATTGATGTTTGCCAATAATGGCAACACCTACATGGATTTTAATGCCGCCGCATCAAATGCCATGAACTTTCGTTACACATCAAACGGCGTTGCTTACAATAATATGTTGCAATTAATGACGGAGGAACTTAGTAATTCGACTCGTTATGTTGCCGATATTAACGGTCGTGTCAAGGCCTCTCAATACGTGATTGATGCATCCTATAACGAAGGGCGTACAATCATGCCTAACCAAGGTGCGCTTTACATGGGTCAGAATAACGCCGGTTCTTATTTTATCATGAACCCTAACGGCCAAACGTCTGCGTTTGACTTTAAGGTAACGAATAAGGACGGTTCAGCCAATAGAACCGTCATGACGATGCGTGGCAACGGTCAAATTCAAACCGTGTTTTACAACAAGACGGCTAACTCGGACGATTCGGAAGATGTAGCAGTTGCCGGTTTTGATGTAGACGGTAACTTGGTGCGTCAATACGCTGTCAATGCTCGTATTCGTACGGTTGAGACAGCTGTATCAACGATTGCTTCATCTGTCGGACAAGGGTTGTCGAATAAGGTGAATGAAGTAATTACACGTTTGAACAGTCTTAACTTTTACTCGAATAACATTAAGCTTTATGAAATTCCTCCTCAAGTTGTAGGTGTTTCTGCATCTGGTAATAGAACAAACGGTGTAAACGTTACATTTACGGCCGTTAGTACCTGCACTACCCAATCGGGTAATGTGACATATAATGTGCAATTATGTAACTCGAATGGTTCGTGTAGTTTACAACAGAATGTTTCGACTGCTTATGCTGTATTCACTTCGGCTGGTGGCTTGGCTGCTCAAACTTATACTATCTATGTTAGAGCAACCAATGATAGTGGTACCTCTATTGCTAGTAACGGATATAGTTATACGGTTTCCGCTTAAATTTTTTTCATTTTCACCACTTTTTGAAAAAAATTTAATGAACTATAAAAAAAACGTTAAATACATTAATGTAATTAATTACATTAATTATGGATTTAAAAGTACTTTACACGAATTATTGTAATGCCTATCAGATATACAAAGACATGCAAAATTTTCTAAAAAACGTTCCTGTTGATGAAACGAATAGTGCTATGCAATGTCACGCCTTTTTTCATCTTCAAGATACAAAAAATCAATATGCCAAACAATTTCATGGTCCCCATTTTACTGAATTAAATCGTTTATATGAACAAGCCCATAGAGAGTATGTCTCATGTAAAAGCAACGAATATGATTCTAAATTAAAATATAAAAATAAATGCGAACGTGATTTATACGGAAATTTAAATTTTTAAAAGTTGCAATCTTCCCATTCATTATTCAGTTGCGCCACACGCCTTCCAATATCAATAAAACTCAATTCACCCTTGACGTATACCATTTTGGCGGTATCCATACCGTCATCACCGTAAGCAAACTGGACGACTTTACCTTTTTGATTGACAATGGTATTGCCGTGACTGCACTTTACATCTTCCATGGTCTTGACGATACGTCGTTGTAAATACCCTGTCGTACTCGTAGACACGGCTGTAGATAACAGACCTTCACGACCACCTTGTTGATGCGTAAAAAATTCAATTGGCGTCAATCCCTTGACGTAACTATTAACAATAAAACCACGACTCTCCAGCATATACTGCAATTCCTTGTATTGGCGTTCTTCCGACAAGAACGGATTCAATTGGTCAGGACCGTCCGTATACGACACACGTGTGTAATGAGGGTAAGCACGTCCACGAAACCGTTTCTCAATACGTTTACCACCGACATTTTGTTGACCAAGCAAACCAATCACTTGTGAAATATTGACGATATTACCTTTGGACCCGCTATTAATCATTGCCTTCATGGAATTATCCGGCGCCAAATTATTTTTGGCGATACGCGCACCCATATCACGCACATTATTAAGCACCGTATTGATTTTGAGTTCACGCAAATCAAGATGACGCTCCGATTGCATGATGGCTTTTACTTCCAAATAGGCTTTTGATAATTCGTTCTTGACTTCTTGTTCGACCGTATTCCCTGCTCGTGCTTTTCCTGGAAACCGGTTGGCCATACAATCTTCAATACCGACGCTGAATCCACGGTGAAGAAGCCAAAAATCGGTAATGTATTGATAATGTGATACGAAATCACATGCGTCTTGGTTGGAATAATCTTTCATGATAATATGAACCAAACTATTGGATTTACTACCCATGACCATAGCATCGAGCGTGCCACGTAACATGACGCCTTTATGAATATAAACGGGTTCCGGTTCGCCATTATACGTTCGAATTTTATTGGCAATGGTAATAGTCAGTGTTGTGGGTAAAATCATCGAGAATAGACCATACCCCGTATATAATCTGGCCTCGGCTTCTTCTTCCGTCTTGACTTCATTTGTTTCCAAGAGTACCTTTTTAATATGTTCCATACGTCGGTCGACTTCATGAAAATCCCACATGAGTTTCATGAGTGCGTCAAAAAAGATAAATCGTTCCATGACGACCGATTCTCCAGGCGACGAACCGAGTGTCATGAGATATCCGGCCGTCAAATTATCTTGGCAAATTTTAACAATCGGACGAGGAAATTGACTGGTCGACATATTATTTTCGGTCGCAATAATCGTTTCGGCTTCGGCGCGCGTTTCCGTCGATTGAGGCACGTGGATATTCATTTCGTCACCATCAAAATCGGCATTGAATGACTGACAAATACTGATGGGTAAACGCAGTGTTTTACCGGGCAAGATTTTAATTTTGGGAGCCAAAATACTACCTTTATGTAGTGTTGGCTGACGGTTTAACAAGACACGATCCCCATCACGTAATTGACGTTCAACGATATCTCCGTATTGTAATTCAATTGGTTTTTTCTCCTTTTCAATGAATTGACTGACGATAGTTCCATTATGTTTTAAAATAAGATCGCCAGCTTTCGGCACAAACGTTTTGCGGTACTTCATTTCCCACGCCGAAATGTACTCATAATGCCAAGTTGATTTTGTAGTTCCGTCAGGTAATGTCGTGTTCCAACATACGGCCAATTGATCCATGGCGTCACGCTCATACGATTTTTGTTGCATGGCAAATTTGAGATTAAACGTTTTTTCGCCACGAATCAAGTAGTTGGCTTTACCTGTTTGAACCAGTTTATTGAGATAATCGTAATTGTATCGAGTGACCGTTTCGGGAATCGTTAAATTGGCGGCAAATTCTTGCGGAAACCCAACTTCATTCAATTGAAGACTGGGATCGGCGCCAATAACAGTGCGACCACAAAAATCAACACGCTTGCCCATCATATTATTTCGGATTCGCCCATTCTTTCCGTTAATGCGTTCACGAATGCCTTTCAATGGACGACCGTTTATTTGTCGCGCTTTCCCTTTAGAATTATCAAACAAGGTCGAAATATGAAACTCGAGCATTTGTACCAACATTTTACGTTTGGATTCCGACTTTTCGGTATTTTCTTTTTCAAGCTGACGATTAATCTTGATGATTTCAACATATTTGGACGTTAAATCGTCATCGCAAATCCCATTTTCCATCGTCACGTATGGACGTGTAGCAGGAGGACAGACAGGTAATGCGCGCAAAATCATATGAACAGGATGCGTCTTTTCCGTCAATCCTAAAAGTTTCATATCGGGTTTGGAAATAGAGCGCAACATGCTATAAATCTCATGCGTCGTTAATTCAATGCGGTTGGTTTTTGATTTGTAAAAGTAATACACTTTGCTATCGACGATGGTATACGTCGGTTGATTATGCTTGCAATGGACACAAATAGGAAATTTCTTGGCCAAGAGCGAAATAATCTTGTAATTGCCTTTTTTTTGATGAACACGAAGCATGCGCAAATGGTCCGCACCCAAAATGGGAAGATGACAATCGAGACACAAGACACGCAAAAAATTAATGATTTCGTCTAATAACATAGGGTGTAATACGGGTTCTTGTAACACGATATGACCAAAATGACCAGGACATGTTAAATACGATTGGCTACACGTGACACACGTTTTGGATTGATCAATTGGACCGAGACGTTCGTCATAGACACAGCCTTCTCCAAATAAACTTTTGCTTTCCTTGATTTCGGCTACAGATAATCCAATAATCTCTTCCGAAGAAGAAATATTGAATTGAAATTGCTGGATGGTCTTGTTATTCAATGGATCCTGATTCATGGAATCTGAATGTGATGTTATCAAGTAAAATGAATATTTTATTCATTTTTCACCACTTTGCCACTTTTGAAAAAAGTGGCGTCAAAAAATAAAGTCAAAAACTTTAAAAAAATCTTTAAATATAAAGTCATTTTAAGATGCATACGACATTACCTTTTGAGCGATTAACCATTTCAGGCCAAAATGGATTTTTAATGGTTTCACCCTTGAAAACACCACATTGGCTTATTTACGCACCGACTCTGACCGATTTATTACCAAACGTCGAAGAAAAATGGTTATTTGAAAAATGTTTGGAAGCCGGTATTTCTATTGCTGGTATTGATGTCGGCGAATCGTATGGTAATGTGAAAGGTCAGTCTCTTTATACGGACTTGTATCATGATATGGTAAAGAGAGGGTTTTCACACAAAGTGATATTATATGGACGCAGTCGAGGCGGATTAATGATATTATCGTGGGCAGTCAATCACCCAGAATGTGTGGCTGGCATTGTTGGTCTTTACCCCGTTTTTAATTTAGTAAGTTATCCGGGATTATATGCGTCCGCACCCGCTTATAACATGACACCACACCAATTACAAGACAGACTGGTAGAATATAACCCAGTTGAACGGGTTGAGGTGTTAAAAGGCATCCCATTTTTTTCAGTCAGTGGTGACTGTGACGACATTGTTCCCTTTGAATTAAATACGGGACGTGTCAAGGAGAAAATAGATGTAGAGTGTGTCATTATGGAAAATCAAGGGCATAGCATGTGGCGAGGCTTTTTCACGTGTCAGCAACTTGTTGATTTTTTGTTGCGATTAATCAAAACGCCTAAAACCGATTTATGAAAATAAGATGCGTGGATGCGACTTCATGACGGATTCCACCTTTTCCTTGAATTCTTCCGAAAAGAAAATCAAGTTTGATGCATACGTATTGACATATAAAATAGGTATTTCCGCATCGGTGAATAATCCGCTCAAGAAATGAACAATGCCCACATGAGATATACCTGGTAAATCTTCATGTACAGAAAACCCGTAATACACCCTCGGATCATATTGAACCGACAAACTCTCAAAAATAGCATCATCTTTTCCTACATACTTGTAAATGGTATACTCACCATTGATGGAGGTCGAGCATAAAATGTCGGGTGAATAAAACATGTAGCGCAATTGATACAAGCGAATAGGCGTTTCCAATGGTGTTACTGAAAAACGTGTATTCATTATAATTGACCTACCTCTTTAAACGTGACACGGCTTTTTCAAAAAAAGCCGTAGCAAAAACTTTTTTTAAAGTTGACACCTAAAATGTTTTATAAAAACATTTTTTCTAGTTTTTGACGTCATTTTTTCTATTTTTTGACGCCACTTTTTAAAAAAGTGGCAGCTATATCATGACAGCATTTAGAAATCCAGTATGTTGATACCTTTGATCGAGAGCATTAATTTCACGGCGAGTATAAACTTTGATAATTTCTATTTCACTTAAGAACTCGTCAAATGAAATATGAAGTTGTACCAGTTTTCGGAATGCTTCTTCCGATACCAACAAGAATGCTTCTAACATTTGTCGTTCTTCTAATCCGCGTTGTCGTTTTTGTTCGCGCACATACAACATGGCCTTGTATTGCGATTCCGAGTATTTTTGTAATATATAATCCAGCGTCAAGTCACGGTGATTCAATTGTTCTTGTTCGTTTGGTAAATGACGCATGGTGATTTCACGGTGTTGGCCTATATTTTCATACAAGATACGGATATACGATATTTCATCTTGTCCCAAATTGTATTCGGCCATCATATGATACACTTGCGTATAATCAGGCAAACCGCCGCATGGAATATCAAATGGATTACGAGCCACTGTACCCGTCCCTTTTTCCTTGACAAACTCGAAATAGTGCGGATTATGGATGATGCCTTTCTCAACTTGCCCTGTCCTCCATGAAAAGGCGGTATGGCATTGAATACACCACATTTGATCACATCCTTCCGTCTTGAATATCGGACAATGACATGCGGGACACGGTTTGGTTGATTTTTTCAATTCTTGGACGGTGGCGACTGTATTGGGATCACACGAGTGTTCGGGTGCAAGTACTACGTGACAGTCTGGACAAATGGATGCTGCACATAAGCCGCATTTATACCGTGTGGATAAGAAGCCACGGCATTCTTCGACCGTACATCGCATCATAAAGACTTTGCGTTCTTCCTTCATATCCATCGTGTATAAACGCGATCTTTCTTGAAGTAACGCACGAATGGTGCGCTTGATTTCCCTCTTTTCACGCTGCCATTCAATCGCATTAGAGTGTTGGTACTCGTTATACCAATTGATTAATTCTGCTTGGGTTTGTTCAATGTAATGCGTGATGGATAAAATATGACGTTCGCGTTCCGCCACGGGTAATAAAGCGGGGATGGTGGTCTTTTCGCGCTCTAATAATAAAACTTCACGTTTGGCGCGGTATTCGTTCTTCATGAATGACCCTAAATTTTTAATCAAGAACGAATGCGACCATTCGCGCCGACAATTCATACAATGTGGTTCATGAAAGGTATCTAGAAGATAATGTTTGGTACAGGATAAACAGGACAGGTATTGACAATATCCGCATGTAATAGGCTTTCGTTTACTTTTATTGGTGGATTCACAACACACGCCACACTCCATTTCTACTTATACGGCCTTTTAATATAAATTTTATTCATTTTTGCCACTTTTAAAAAAAGTGGCGTCAAAACTGAAAAAAGCCGTACGCCGCTTTTTTTAAAAAGTTGAAAATATTTAAAATCTATTCTATACATAATTATGCATTATACGCCATTGGCCAGTTATTCGATCCCAGAACGTCCCGTTTTACAAGCACCCGTCCGTGCACCCATGATGGCAGGCAATTTCGCCATCAGTCCTGTTACTGGAGAACTCATGGTTCCCGGTAACGCAGGTGTCGTCATCCAAGCGGATTCGGGTAAACAAGCTATTCGCATCGGTGGAACAGCCATGACGTCCAATATGACTTTATCTGGTAATAACACTACTCTTAATCAAATTCAATTTTTTAGTAACGATACACTTGTATCGGCATTTGATCAACAAGGTCTTTATTTCCCAGATACAAAAGGCATCTATTTTGGTACCTCAAACACGTTTGGAGCATTAACGTATTCGTCAAATGTAACAACTCTATCTGCTCCAACTACCATTAATTTAAGAGTTGGAGCTACAAATATTGCATCCATTTCATCAAGTGGTATAAGTGCAACTGGAGCCATAGGTGCAACTGGTCTTATAAGCACAACTGGACATATAACTTCAAGTCAAAGTATTTTTGCAGCTAATAATATGTTTATTCCTGTAAACGGTGCTTCTTCTTTATATTTTACTGATAATTTTAATAATGGCAATCCTACTGCAAGTGGTACTAGATTAAGAATATTTGCTTCTGGTTCAACTTGTTTTGTTGATTTTTTTAGTCTATTGAAATTTAGATCAACTAATTTAGACGGGTCTGTTTTAAGAGATAATTTATTAAGTTTTTTTGGTGATAATATGTATTTACAGGCGCCTTTGGGCACTAGTAACCCAATTTGGTGTTCTGCTAATAATGTTGCTGGTTTTATGATATCAAATAACTGGAATAGTGGAAATCCTAATGGTGGTACTGCTGGTTATTATAAAATGTTTTGTAATGGTGATAAAAATATTTATATTGATTTTCATAATCAACTTGTATATAGATCCACGCATGAAGGTGGAAATACTGTATCGAATACTGTATTAGTAGTAAGTAATGGCGGTTTAAGTGTAAGTGGAAGTATTTCTGGTTACAGTAGTTTAAGCCCAAGTGATTTTCGTTTGAAAAATACAATTGAGCCTATCGATACTGCTCTCGATTCTATATTAAAGTTAAAACCATCAACTTTCTTCTATAACACAAAGCCTGATAAAAAGTTTGCTGGTTTTATTGCTCAAGAAGTATTACCTATTTTACCTCTTGCTGTTGAAAAAAGAGATGACGATTATTATGACTTGAACCAACCTTGTATTATTCCATATCTTGTGAAAGCCGTACAAGAATTATCAGAACAAGTCACAGAATTGACAAAGCAGGTGTCAGCTTTAAAAAACGATAAATAAGTTTTTAAAATAATTTTTCTACATAAGTAGAAAAATAATTAACCTTTACTTCAAATACGTTTTAGGACATCCGTTATACTTAATCTCTTTGAAACAATGGGGTTTAAACAATCAAGTGCAATGGTTAGTAAATGACTCTTATGTTGATTCAAATGAGTCCACCCTTTTTGGACTATCTTTTTATAGTGTTCTAAATTAGTCGTTTGGCTTAATTCTTTAAAAATAGCATAACCCGTCGTTAATTCATAAATAATACACCCCAAACTCCATACATCGGCTTTTTCAGTAATAAGTTCATCGCTCAGTAATAATAACTCATAAGAACGATACCATAACGACGTTTTTTCAAAACACCCATTGACAATGTCACACTGAAATGCGCTGCTATAGACTATATCAAACCGTTCGGCCAACCCAAACTCGATCAATTTATAAATTCGGCTTCCATCCGACTGTTGAAAGTAAATAATGTTTTTTGGTTTAATATCAAAGTGAATAATCTTTTTTTTGTGAAGGTGATGTAAACCAGTGGCAATTTGATAAACAGCATTCTTAATATCTTTTTCTGGCATATTTACCAAATCGTAGAGCGTACCATCAGGATATTCCATGGCAATGTAATTGGTTTTATTAAATTCCCACGCGTCATATACAGTGATAATATGAGGATGAGAACGTAAATGACGAAAGCAATACAACTCATATTCTGCTACAAAGGCATATTCAGGTTTGTAGGCCTTGACGATACATTTGCCATGAAAATCATGGTTGGCTTCGTAAATCATAAATGATTCGCTGTTCTCGATAATATTACTTAGTATGTATCCACGAAGAGGTGGTAAAGGTGGTAGAATGACATCTTCCCATGAAAATTCCTTATTAGAAGACGCTTTGGGTGCTTTGGGAGGGAACATACTCATTTTGATTTTATTTAGGACTGTCTGCATCAATCAATTTGAAAAAGGGTAAAAAAAGACATGAATTTCATTTTTATCCTTTTCAACAGCACAAAAAAATATTTAGAAAAAGAATAGTATATAGAATAGTATAAAAATGTCTTTATGGCACATGATTCCGTTTCCATTTATATCATTTGGTCCTATGAATATATCCGACATTACTGTCGAAGATATGTCCTACACTATAATGCAAGGCTTTGATGACACGGGGCGTAACTTTTTGTGTCAAAAAGTGCAACATGAAGGAGAACTAAAGGTTGGATTTATTATTCAACGCCATGCAGGAGACGAAGATATTTGGGATTATGGTCTTTTAGGACAAATGGATACCTATGTTAAACCAAGAATCTTTTAAAAAAAAGTTGAGTCAAACACGTCAAAAATGAATAAAATAACAACCTAGTCTATGAGTACTTTCTCATGTCGATTCTTCAATTTACACCAACCCAGCTTTTTAGAGACGACTCTGACTCTGACTCTGACTCGGACTCGGATTGCGATGATGCTACAGTCCAAAAAAGTGAGCGTCAACTCCGCCAGCTAAGTATATTACAGAAACATGACGCAGCAGCCTATGAAGCGTGGCTAAGTGTGTCGCAACAATATTCTTTATTATTACAGCAAAATCAGCTAAATGAAATTCAAATTGATAATTTGACTCAACAAAACCAAATCTTGATTCAAATGAATATAGAATTGAAACAAAAGGAGACTAAATTGTCAGATGATTTAATTACTGTTCAAGATGCGTTTAATGGCCTCATCCAAGAAAATACCCACCTTGTAGACCAAGCGTTTGAATATGAAAACGAAACAGAAACACTTCTTGGTGAATTAAAACATATTCAACAACAATTAGCAGATGGCGTAGAGGCGGATACAGTCATCATTAAAATACAAGAAATTCTTACAAAAGATGCCATCAAGAAACAAGGGTACGTATGAATAATTTTTCTTATAAATAAGAAAAATAAAAGTATTTTTAGAGTTTTTTAGCGTTTTTTAAGGGTGCAACGCTTTGATTTCTTGTGCCACACCATTTTGCGTTTTTTACACGTGCGTTGAGAATTAGGGTAGAACTTTTGTTTATCAGGACAAGACGAGCGTCCCTTAGAAGTTTTATACTTACGACGTTTACCAGTCAAACCGCTAGGTAAAGCTTCATTAGCCATGTCGGCGAACTTTTTTCTGTCACAGTCATCTTCATCGGTTTCTACAATTAATTCGTAATTTCCATCTTTAACAATGGCATTACAATCCGTGTCTCTTTTTATTCGGTACGATGTCTTTTCATCACCGTCTTTTTTACAAATTCGGTCTCCTTTTTTATTAAAGGAATCATAGGAACTTCCAGAAGGGCAATATGGGGGGAAAAGACGCTTAATAAAACTCATTTTGATATATATAAGATTTTTATTTTTTTTTATTTTACATGGATTATAAAAAATTTAAAACCTTTTTTGAAGAGGTTTATGATATAATTTTAGAGTGTACATATAATGTTACTTTCCATTGAATGCCTTGTATCATGTATCGTGTACGATGCTTACTTTCTTTGAGAACTATATTTGAATCCATATTCCAAAACAAAACAAGACGTCCTCTTTGAGGTTTAACGACAAGATCCAATTCAGAAAAGTCAAGCTCACCGCCATCATAATTTTCATTCAAATAAAACACAAGAGTCGCAATTCGTGTATCGTTTTGGTCTGTATCAAACCCATATTCAGTTCCGCCTTCAATTATGCGTTGTATTAAACATTCATGATGTGACTTGGGTTGTTTAGTCAATGTTGTAGCTATTTTATGTAAAGCAGCAGTATTATCTTTTATTATAAATGATGCATCTTTATCTAATTCTTGAATTGGAATTTTACATAAAAGAGAACATTCGGACACCGTAAGAACATCATCCCACATAGTTACTCTATAAGGTAAAAGATACGGCGTAAATTTAAGTGTTTTATCAAATTCAACCATTTTGGTAGTCCAATGGTCTCTTACTATTTTTTGTTTATTCCATACCACTAAAACCCATATTAAAAAAGAAATCATCAGAAATAATATAAAATAAATGCTATAGTTCATTACTATTTATTATACTGATTTTAAATATGACTTTTTTTAACAGTTTTTTTCAAAATCCTTAAAAATAAAAAACCTCTATTATAGCTAAAAATACATGGCAACATTAAAACTAACATTATCACAAGAACCGTTTGATGTCATGAAAACCGGAGAGAAAAACATTGAATATCGCAGAAAAAGTAGATGGATTGAGAGTCGTCTCTATAACAAGAATGGAACACCGCATGAATACGCTTATGTTGAATTTATTAATGGGTATGGTAAAGATAAGCCTCGATTTAAAGCCGAATTTAAAGGGTTTGTGATAGAGAATTATATTAACGAGACGTATTCAAACGGATTACAGGTATGTATATATGAACCGACGTATTGTATTCATCTTGGTAAAATTACATAAAAAAATATTCTCAATATTTTTTTTAATTGGAATGATAAATGACACTATTCAAAACATATCTTCAGAAAAAGATAAAGCAGAATATGAAGGAATGGAAAGCTGGACGCTGGGTTTCTCAAAAGCAAGCATTAGCTGTATCCTATTCACAAGCAAAAAGTTATATGAAAAAAAGACGTCAAAGGTCGAAATCAACACGGAAATGTAAACAATCACTTAAAAAATGTAAACCACGAAAAAAATAACCTCTGTTTTTTACAAAATCGGTTAAATAAAATATTTTCATATAATAAATGGAAGACGATGATTATTATACCGCATTTAATGTGATTATTTTAATCCTCGTGTTTGTCTTTTTATTCTATACCATTTATGATTATCGAAGATGTGACAACCATCATGGACCACCGCATCCTAGACCACCACATCCTAGACCAACTCCTGCTCCAACTCCTACGTGTGGTACAGATCTTCAGTTTACACTTGTTAATAATATGTATAATTATGTAGATACAAATTCATATGGTTGGGACGTATCATGGGCTTTATTAACAAATGGAACTAGCTATACTATTACTATTTCTGAAGAAGGAACAATTAGCTATACAAGTGATACCACTGCCTCTATTTATATACCTACTTATACATACTCTGGTAATGACCTTATCATCACATTAACAGCGCAGACAGCATGTGGACAACCCGTTATTGCAACAGTGACAGGCGCTCCATGTTTCTTGGAAGGCGCCATGGTAAGCATGGCAGATGGTACGCAACGACCTATAGAGACAATCAAGGTAGGAGATGAATTAATTGGTGCGTTTGGTGAAATAAATACAGTGTTGGCTTTACATCGTCCTAAATTAGGTATGAATTTAATGTGTTGTATAAATGATGAACACCATACCACAAACCATCATCCGCATATCACCATTGACAAGAAGTTTTATTGTGGCAACCCTCGACTCGTGAGTAATTCGACTTATGGTCAAACTCATAAAGTCATTAATGGAGACGGTACAGAATCCGATATGTTTTTACACGGATTAGAACCAAGTCGAATCAATCGTTTCGAATTGGGTTTACAATTAAAGACGATTGAAGGACAACGTGAACTCAGAACAATGAATACCTATTCACTACCAGCTGATACTCAATTATATAATTTGGTCATGTCTGGCAGTCATACCTACCATGTCGATGGTTACGCTGTTACAGGATGGCCTCGAGAGGACGATTTTAATTATGACACATGGACCAAGAAATAAAATAACTGATAAATTGTTTTCAATAAAAAACAATTAAATAGGGTTAGTGCCTTAAATATCATCAAAATCAAACCCATTATAGTCTTCTACTGACTCTTCATTCTTATTTTCGGTAGTTGTCGTCGTATTCGGTAATTCACCCATTTTAACGAGCTGGCGAATGTCTTGGTCTGAATATTTAGACAATATATCGGCCTTTCCGTCCTGAAAATCACGTAAACTAATCAATATAATGTCATTTACACCTATCCATACCTTTTTCTTGAGTTTACCTCGAATATGGCACATGCGTTCGATGCCGTCAAAACAATAGGCGCTTAATCGTCCGTTTCCTAGCATTTTTAAGACCTTGGCATATTCCTGTCCTTCTTCTTTGATAAGTAATTCTGTTTTCTCTGGAATGGCTTTGCGCTTCGACATTTTTTAATAATTAATAGTATTAATTATTTCATTTTTCACAAAAAAGTAGCGTCAAAAATTGTAAACATGTTCATTACTCGTCCCATTCAATAATATACATGGTACACCTGCTTACATCACGCCATTTTTGCTTTTCAATTTCTTGGTCGATTTCGTCTTTAGGACACTTTTTTAAATACCACTTTGCGTTTGTTCCTGACTTGATGATAATATTTGGTTTTTCTGGCATAGTATATGCTAATGTCATAATTCGTTCTAACGTATAGGTTTTATCTATGCCATTTGTGCCAACACGTCCTTCCCCATTTTGTGGATGAAGGTTAAATTTATCTCCATAATAGACATCAACTCCTATTCGTTTTTCAAACCGTGTGATGTGCTCCATATATTTAATATGAAATAGATTTACATTTTCATTTTTTAAAAAAATCAGTTTTAAATTAAACATTAATAATAAATGGCACCCATATGGATATATATAGGCATTATACTACTATTCTGTATATTGATTTATATATTTTTAACTAGACGTAGGTGTCTAGACTCGTCACGAATAAAAACCGATACAATGCCTGATCTAATGCTTGAATCCGTGTCGAAATTACCAGAGATAATACAAGAATCTGTTTCTAAATCAGAACACGAATCAATACTTGAATCCCCATTTAATTCACCAGAGACAATATCAGAATCCGTATCTATATCAGAAAATTATTCCGTGTCACAGACAGAACCCGATACCACTTTCCATTCTATTCCACATTGTATATGGACCTATTGGGATACGGATACACCACCATCGCTTGTTACATGGTGTATCGAGAGTTGGAAAAAACATAATCCAAGTTACACGATAATAGTACTAAATCCTTCCAATTTAAAAGAGTATCTAGATACTGATGTTCTTGCGTTTCCTTTAGCAAATACGCCACAACGCACATCGGACTTTGTTCGTATTCATGTATTGGCGCAACACGGTGGAATATGGGCGGACGCATCGTTGCTCATGAATGCACCTCTAGACTGGATTCACGAACCGAGAGCGGACCTGGTATGCTACTCGATTGACCGCATTCACGCCATAAACACACCCGTCTTGGAAAATTGGTTCTTGGCGTGTGTTCCAAAGTGTGATTTTATGGTAAAATGGCGAGATGAATTTGTAACAATTAACCGATTTTCGGGCGGGGAGGCCTACTTGGATGATCTACGACAACGCGGTGTGAATCTTGATACCATTTTTTGTACCGCGTATTTGACCATGCATGCGGCAGCGGAATATGTTTTACAAAAAGGCAATTCGTCATCGGTATTACGTGTACTCGATGCACGAGAAGGACCTTATAAACATATGCGATTTAATACCCACCCACTTTCATTTGAAGAGAGTCTTGGTAATTTATTATCAGACCCAGTCCAACCTATTATTAAATTTAGAGGCATCGATAGGGCTTATCTGAATGACCATCCGGATGTCGAACAACAAATAAAAACACGCTTCAATAAAACAATGCCAAAAATTTTTTAATCGTAAATTAGAGTAATGTCACTTTCTGTCATATCACGTTTTTTAAACCCAAAACGAAAACACAAGGCTAAAGTAGGGTCTCTATAATTATATCTAGGTAAAGTGATTGTACAATGTGGATGATGTAGTGACAAGTGGTGTAATAATCGACTGCCCAATCCCATTTTTCGTGCTTCTGGTTGTGTAAACCATTTGGTAATGACATTATTCGTATTGATACAAATGTAAGATACAATATCACCTATAGAAAGAGATGTAAAAGGTCTTTTTTTAATCATCTTTTCGTCCCAATAAATAGCATACATGAATTGCTTTTCTTCTGAAATAACTATGGGTGTAGAAAAACAACATGTATACTGATTTTCTACTTTAGAACTTATGGACTGTAATTTATGAATAGTAAACATTATACATGTATAATGTTATTTTTTAATACTTGATTTGGACACTCTTGTTTCCTATGTCTCCCGCTATGACATACATAGAGTTTTCCGTTTCACAAATCAAATCACCCTTTTCAGCATGACGATTCAAAATGGGACTCGTAAATTCATCATCCGATTTGTACAAATTCCACTCATTAAGTTTACTATCGTGGTTGAAAAATACCGTTTTATTTAATGAATCCACCCAAAATGAAAAAATAAGAGGTTTATCATGTTGTAAAGCAAGACGCATACCTTTTGTAATTATTTCCGTAGAAGGATATCTCATTTCTACTTTTTGTTGACGTGGGGGAGCACCTCCTGCCGCTCCTAAAACCTGTGGTTGAACTGGTATAGGAGCTTGTTGATTTTGTTGACTTACTGGTCTATGACCGTGTTGTTGCCCTTGTGATTGCCCTTGTGGTTGCCCTTGTGGTTGCCCTTGTGGTTGCCCTTGTGGTTGCCCTTGTGGTTGCCCTTGTGGTTGCCCTTGTGGTTGCCCTTGTGGTTGCCCTTGTGGTTGCCCTTGTTGTTGAGGACGTGCTTGTGGTTGACCTTGTTGTGGTTGACCTTGTTGTGGTTGACCTTGTTGTGGTTGACCTTGTTGTGGACGCGCCTGTGGTTGACCTTGTTGTGGATTAGCACTTACTGGTCTAGACCCTTGTTGTGGAGGACCTTGTTGTGGGCGTGCTTGTTGTTGCCCCTGTGGTGGACCTTGTTGTGGACGTGCTTGTGGTTGCCCATGTGGTTGCCCCTGCGGAGGACCTTGTTGAGGACGTGCTTGTTGTTGTCCCTGTGGAGTACCTTGTTGAGGGCGTGCTTGTGGTTGTCCCTGTGGAGGACCTTGTTGGGGACGTGCTTGTGGTTGTCCCTGTGGAGGACCTTGTTGAGGTGCTTGTGTCTGTCTTTGAGACATTTATATAATAAATAGTTTTTTAAGTTAATTTTATTTAAATAAACGTTTTTGCTACGGCTGCCACTTTTAAAAATGCGTAATCTATATTTAAAAATAATCATGAAAGTAAATGGAGCCAGTTACGAAAGAAGACTTGGAATGTGTATATAAATTATACCATGAAAAAAAGTACCATGAGTATATTAAAGCAGCATTAGGTCTTGTAGAAAAAGGAGTCATTTCTGAATTTTTATTTTCAACAATAGCCAATTCCCATTTTTTATTAGAACAATACGATTTAGCCTTATTAATGTCTAATAAATGTAACGCGTTTTTTCCAAGTACGACCCATTTGATTAATTTAGCGGCGATTCATGACAAGTTAAAATCTTATGATGATCAAGCAGATATTTTAATTCAATTATATGACACGACTCATGAACCAGAATACTTGAATAAATTATTAACATGTCCATTTCAGACTAAAATGGAAGCCTTTTCAAATATAATTAAGTGGTATAGAGAAGGATTCTTCCCAATTGAGACCTTGTTTATGTGTATGAGTCGTTTTTTATTTAAAAATTGCATGTTTTTTCTACAATATGGACGCACTATGGCAGATGTATGTCTGGGATTATTATATGATGAAGATATAACAGATGAATTGGTTTGGAAAAACTTGGAAACAGCGCCGTTTTTGTGGGTTCAGACGTTTTCGATATATTATTTAATCATGCCCAAACTCATATATACATCTAATTCGGATATAGAAAGTGAATATAATCGATTGGAATCGAATTTGAAACGTTTGTCTGAATTCCCTTTAAAACCAATGGAGGTTTTTGATTATACCATGCAATTTTCTCATAATATTAGTTATTATTATACATATACAGGATACAATATTAAAAATTTATTACAATATTTTAGTATTATGATGTATAAGCTTTGTCCAGAATTAAATGAATATGTAGCGCCGATAGAAAGATTGCCAAACCCAATACCTCGTATAGGTATATTATCTCGTTTTGTAACAGCCAATCATAGTGTATGTAGAGACAGAGCTGGTATGGTTAAAGCATTATGTCATGATCCTTCATTTCAAGTCTACTTGATTGTATATGATGACAAAGACGGTGATGTATTTAGAGCAATCATGGGTGAAACAAAGCCATATAAAAAAATTATTATCGGAACTGATTTCCAAGAATCTGTTAAAACGATTCGTGATTTAGAATTGGATGTACTTTTATACCCAGAAATCGGAATGTGTGGTTTTACATATGTATTGGCACATACTCGTTTGGCAACGACGCAAGCTGTAACGTGGGGTCATTCCGAAACATCGGGTATTCCAACCATTGATTATTATGTATCATCCAAATGGTATGAAGATGTAGATATTGGACAAGATAATTATTCAGAAAAATTGATTAGTATGAATAGTCTTTCTACCTATTACTATAATTTAAATATTTTACCTGAATGTACAACATTAAACGAATCTCTTATTGGCATTAAACGGAACCATCGTTTTTATAATACACATCGAATCTACGGTATTTTTCAAACCATGTTTAAGTACACGCCCGATACGATTTGGATTATAAAAGAAATTCTTTTACGAGATCTTAATGGCATTGTAGTTGTATTATTGGATAATCATCCAGCGTGGATAAGTCACTTGGAAGAAAAATTAGGACCTTTATGCTCTCGTTTACGTATGGTAGATAAAATGAATAAACAAAATTACTGTAGAATGTTACGGTGTATGGATATTCTTATTGATACGTATCCGTTTGGTGGATGTAATACAACGCTTGATGCCTTTTTTTACAAGAAAATTGTCATGACGGTTCCTTCTTCTAAATTAAATGGACGATTTACGTACGGGTTTTACCAAAAAATGGGTATTTCAGAACCTATATGTTTATCTCTTGCTGATCTAGTGACTAAAACCTTGTTTTATGCGTCAAATGACCTCGAACGCATGCGTATAGAAGACAAGATTCATGAAAAAAGTGTCTTGTTATACGAAGAATTAGACAGTATTATCGAATGGAACAGTTTGTTTCGTGAATGGTGTATTTTAAAAACACCTATGTTTACACCTAATATCGTGTTATCACGATTCAAAGAAGATATTTCCTACATGGAAAACTATCTTTATCCAACATTGGTATATAATAAAGGCGATGAATGTATTTTCCCTAAATCGCCATTTATCTACAAACGTATTATTTCACTGCCCAATATTGGTAAATGCGATCATACCTATTTGACGCATATTATTTCTAATTATGACATTTTATCCGATATAACCGTATTTTTACCTGCCTCTTTTTATTACCAACAGAATAAACGCACATTGGTAAACCAATTAATGTATCGCGTAATGGTAACAGGTAAGACTTGTTTCGTGGGTAAAAGCGTGAGTGATTTGAAAAAAGACATGGGTGAATTTAAATTAGAGTCATGGGATTCCACCTTTACAGCAAATAAAGAATTATCACCCCAATTAGAATTATGTCAGGAGCGTCCTTTCGGAACATGGTTTTCTAAATTATTTGGAGAACAAACATGCCAATTTGTCACCTATTTTGGTATCGTGGCAGTTAGAAAAGAAGATATTTTACGTCGTCCCAAGTCGTTTTATGAAGAATTGCTTAATTATGTAAAAACACCTAATCCTGAAGCCGGTCATTATATTGAACGAAGCTGGGCTGCTATATTTCAAGCAGAAAATCCAGAATACGTTACATTTTAAATGGCGTTTTTGAATAAGTGAAAATAATTAAAGAATTATCAAATTTATATGGATCGATTACTAAGTCACGTATTTGGTGAAGCACTGGGATATATGGTATATAGAAATGAAGACGCATATTTAAAGGAGAGGTTTGGTTGTAAAAAAACAACAAATGAATTATGCGTCCAACTCAGACAATATCAAAATACGATTTTGCCTGAACCACGATTGGAAGATTTTATTCGTTATTATTATAGACCGTGTGACAATAATTGTTCCCATTTTGTTCCTATAGAACAGGCTATACCAGCGGTAAAACATGGTATTATAGAAATGGGTACTTTATATAGCTGTAGTCAAGTACATTCACTTGTTTTATATTATACGCTTCATAACAGGTATCCATCTGAATCCGAATTTATTTTATATCAAACCGAATCCGCATTAATGTTTTCATTCGAATCCTTTTATCAGACAGCAGTTAGAGCAGAAATGGGTAATAATGCCCGTCCCTCTTTTTTTAATGAACCTGTTCCTCCTAAAGATTATGGATTAGAAACCTATGTGTTAAAAGACACATTGAAAGACGATTGTTGTATTTGCCAAGAACCGATGAAAACAGGACACACGGTCATTACTTTACCGTGTTTTCATACCTTTCATGCTAATACACGTGAATGCGATGGTATTGACAAGTGGCTTGAAAAATCACCAACGTGTCCTCTATGTAAATATGAATTGAAATGAAGCACCGCTTTAAAAAAATGAATTAAAATAAAAAATAGTGTCATTTAAAATGTCTTTAAACGACCTGTACTCTACCTTTTCCGTTAAAACAGAAGACGAACTGGTTAAAGCATGTTTAAGCATGTTAAAGATGAATGACCTACTACGAGAACAAGCAAAACATGATAAAAATCAATTAATTGCGCTTCATGAAGAACTTAATCGACAACATCACCAATTATCTAAATTGAATCATGATTTTACCGATTTTGAAAAACAATCGCACGAACAATCTCAAATTGTCCATTACGCATTAAGACGGCGTTCTCATACACGTCATCGTATTCTAGAATTGAGTCATGCGTCTAGCGAACGTTTTATTAAGGATTCCTTATTAGAATTATATAATGACGAGGATACCAGTGATGAAAGTGAAAGCGAAACCGAATCCGAAGATATCATGGACTGGGGGCATTCCATGATATTCAATAGTTTAACAAAAAAAGAGTAAATTAGATAAGAATCGTATTATCACAATAAGGACAATTTTTATGCCTAATAATCCAAAATGTTACACAATCCATATGCCCCAAATAGGTTTTACATATGGGACATATAAATAAAGCTTTTCCTAATGATGCTTTATTACAAATGATACATTGGTATTCCTCTTCTTGAGATGAACATTGACCCATTTTATATAGTAAATAAATTTAGAAATAATTTATTTAGCCTCAATTAAAACTCGTGAAAAATGCCTTTAAAGATTCTTATAATATATAAGAATGTCTCGAGTAGCAATTGGAATTGATCTTGGAACGACCTATAGTTGTGTTGGTGTATTTCAAAATGGAAATGTAGAGATTATCGCAAATGACCAAGGGAATCGCACCACACCCTCTTATGTCTGTTTTCAAGCCGATGAACGATTGATTGGCGATGCTGCTAAAAATGCGAGTAATCAGCATCCTGAGCATACCGTCTATGAAATTAAGCGCATGATTGGTCGTGAATTCAATGACCCGATTCTTCAGCGTGACCTTAAACTATTGACATATAAGGTCGTCAATGAGAAGAACCGACCCAAGGTGGAAATTAATTTGAATGAGTCGAGCAAAACGTATTCTCCCGAAGAGATTTCAGCCATGATCTTGACCAAGATGAAGACTATTGCTGAAAGTTATATTGGCAAGACCGTGACGGATTGTGTCATTACCACACCCGCTTATTTCAATGATGCGCAGCGTCAATCTACAAAGGATGCGGGTCTTATTGCTGGTATGAATGTTCTTCGTGTTATTAACGAGCCTACAGCGGCAGCCATTGCTTATGGCTTGGATAAAAAAGATAAGGCGCGTAATGTCCTCATTTTCGATTGCGGCGGCGGTACCCATGATGTATCGGTATTATCCATTGACGATGGTGTATTCGAGGTTAAAGCCACTGGAGGTGATACGCATTTGGGAGGGTCTGATTTTGACCAGCGTATCGTGGACCATTTGATTCAAGAGTTTCAGCAGAAGCATAAAATGGCCATTGGTGATAATAAACGTGCTGTGCGTCGATTATTGACTGCCGCCGAAAAAGCAAAACGCACCTTGTCGACGTCATCAACGACCTCTATTGAGATTGATTCATTACACCAAGGTATTGATTTTACGACGACGCTTACACGTGCCAAATTCGAAAATCTATGTATGGATATTTTTCAACGAACGATGGCGCCCGTCGAACAAGTGTTATCGGACGCAAAATTATCCAAATCCGAAATCGATGATATCGTTCTAGTAGGTGGTTCGACGCGTATTCCTAAAATTAGGGAGCTCTTGAGTAAATTTTTTAACGGCAAAGAATTGTCTCACCATATTAACCCGGATGAAGCCGTGGCATACGGTGCGGCTGTTCAAGCGGCTATTTTGTCTGGCACGCGTGATGAGCGTATTAATGATGTTGTGTTGCTTGATGTCAACCCTTTGTCATTGGGAGTAGAGACGGGTGGTACTATCATGACGGTTCTTATTCCACGTGGTACGACTATTCCTACCAAAAAGACACAAGTCTTTTCAACGGGTTCGGATAATCAACGTACAGTGACGATTCGAGTATTTGAAGGAGAGCGCAAAATGACACGTGATTGTAATTTATTAGGCACGTTTGATTTGACGGATATTCCTGCCATGCCACGAGGTATGCCCCAAATTGAAATCAGCTACGAGTTGGATTCGAATGGTATTTTACAAGTAGGTGCTGTAGAAAAGAGCACCAATAAATCGCACCAAATCACAATCAAGAACGAATCCAATAAATTGTCCAAGGAAGATATTGAACGCATGATTAAGGAAGCCGAACAATACAGAGAGCAAGACCAATTAATGGCAGATAAAATTGAAGCAAAGAATGGGTTTGAGTCATTCTTGTATCAAACCAAGAATGAGATTGAAAAGGATTCATCTAAACTGTCAAAAGAAGAGTCGGATTCGGTAAAAACAACTGTGAATGATGCATTACAATGGTTAGAGACGCCTTCCTTGACTACAGAGGAAATTAAAAACAAGCGGGATGAGACAGAAAAGACATTGATGCCAATTATGATGAAACTATCAGGTAATACACAAAGCCCAAATGCTAGTGTTCCTGAAAGTGTTCCAAAAGCACCTGTTGTAGATGAAGTGGATTAAAATAATTTTTTTACTTTTGTTTATTTTATAAACAAATACGTGTGAAAAATTAGTTATGAAAACGTAATTGAAATGTTTTACATGCATGTTGTACTTCAGGTGTACATTCTGGTTTAAGTGTGTCTTGGTCTAAAATTCCTAAAATAACATTTAATGATGGGTCAATGACGATATTCGTGTTTTTTAGAATAAAATAAGGAGCAGAAAAACGAATTTGAATTTTAGGCTTTTCTCTGTTTTTTTTAATTTCTAGCTCTTTTTGGTGAAATAGACATAGATTTGATACTGTGGTTTTCTTACAGTCTATTTCAGCACACATTTTTAAACCTTCATGCGTGTGGCATGTTGTTTGTCCTTTTGAGCATATTTTATGACATGCATTGTGCATTTTGGCTCCAGATTGTAGCAAAATAGGACATAATACAGGAGGTTCCTTATGAAGTTCGCACAATGAATCCGAATCAGCGGGTTTTGCACAAGGTTTACCTTTTCTCGCACCATGAGTCAATTCAAAAGTACAACGTTGATGTTTTTTACAAAATTGACCCATACAAGGAGTTCCGCATTTACTTTTTTTACAAATTCCGCACGCATACCACATATCATATAAATCATTATTGGAAAGAGAGAACCGATTTGATATTAATGTAATAAATCGATCCATACGAGATTGATCCATTTACTTTTAATAGATTTGTTTATTCATTTTTATCTAAAATATCTTGTTTATTATAAATGAGTGTATCTGATAATTTAAAATATAAAAAACACTGGGAACTAGATGAAAACCGTAATTGGAAAATTGTACATGTCCATAAAGATGATGAAGATGACGATGACGATGACTATGATTATTATATCAATGGAAAAAAACGTTCAAAACGCTCAAAACGCTCAAAACGCTCAAAACGCTCAAAACGCTCAAAACGCCATACGTTAAATTAAATCATGCTCTTGACACCAATCTAGGATAAATGATTCAAGCGATTCGTATGGCACGGTATCAGGAATAGATAAGAGTAAAATACCTTTTTTAGCACATACATCGGCTTTCCATTTATCTCGTTCGACTTGTTTTTGAAAATCTGTATACGTTTTATGAAATAAAGGGGTAAATTGACGGTGTTGTATACCTTGATATTCAAATGCAATCTTCAAATCGGCGTTATATCCATCTAATTCTAAATTTTTACCAGTTGTATATTTTAAAAACGCAGGTCTAACGCTAGTAAATGGCGCTTTTAATACTCGTTCCAAAATGGCACGTGAACGTGTTTCATGTTTTTTATGTATTTGTTTACGTTGAGGCATATGTGTAAGAGCAAATTTTAAATCGTCCCATGCAAAGGGCTGAGGTGCTGATGTTTTTCCATAACAACAAAATATAATAATTCCAAAAATAGCCAACATGAAAGCAATCAAGAAGCCATAGGAATAACATTGTTTAACAACAGTAGCCATAAGCATTATTAATGCTTGTATCGATTTTAAATAATATTTAAAATTATTAAGATATATAATATGTTTCGTAAACAATTGCTAAAATTATTCACAGATACGTCGGTCAAAACGTTCCACCAAGGTAGAAACTCTTTATTACCACTTCGTTCTGTTATTATCGATGGATTTACACTAGCAGAAAGTCGTCAGTTATGGTATGCTTGGCTTTTATATAAATACAAGACCGATCAGAATGTTCCGGATGTATTATGGGCATCTGCCCGCACTGTTATTTTAGAAGCAATGCGTGGTAATGACATTAAAGAAGTAGCAAATGCTTATTTTACGCAATTTAAAGAATGGAAGGAAGAAGATTTACATTCACTTACCGATGAAATTGCCCAATACTATTTTCATGTGTTAGAGTTGAAACAGCTTATTGAGCAAACTGCGAATGAAAATACAGTAGCAGAATGGCGCTCAAACTATGACGCATTACTCATTCACATTCAATCCGCAGCGGAACGAATTAAATGCTGGAAGCAGGTACAAGACCGAGTTGCGTATTTACAACAGGCGCAACGTTCTGTAGTTCATCAAATGCTACACCGTGTTTTTTGGGATCAAATCGAGTCAGATATACGAAAAGAAGAATACGCGACAGTCTTGTGTCAATTACTGGAATTGAAACAACTCATGACGGATATAATTCCTGTGTCTTTTCATAGTGATTTACATGAACATTTGGATATGGATTTTATTAAACAGCGTATTGATGACAAAACATTCGATGATACATTCGTGCTAGGTTTGACAAAATGGGTCATGGAAGCATTACAAGAATGGGATAGTGAAGATGTTCGTCATTTATACGACCAAGAAATACAGGCATTATACCAATCGGTAGAAGTTCTAGAATGGCCTGTATTATTACGCTCATTATTAGAAGTATGTACAATGCTTGCTTTGGATTTAAAAACACGAAAAGCTGTGTGGCTTGCTGTTATTGCCACAAATAGTCCAAAAAAATAAACGTTTTAGGTAAATAATTTGTTAGTAAACAAATTATGGTTCAATTAAAAATTAAGCTTTATCAGCTGCGACCTCTGCTGCTTTGAGTTCAGAAGGAGTCATAACTCCCTCCACTTCATCCTTTAATGTAAAAGCGCAATAGGCAGTGTAACAAGAAGACAATACAAAGCCCAAAACTGCCCAATCACGTTCTCTAGCAATACTTGCCGAAGCAGTTGTGATAATCTTGTTTTGTTCAGTCTGTACAGCCGTAGGATTGGTGAACTTTAGTGCGTCAATCTTGCCAATGGTATTATTACTCAAGATCCATACGGTCAAGAAGATACCCCACACTGCCAAACTAAAGATCAAATCAAGCCATGGGTGGCTGTTGTAGAATCTGTGTGCAACAATGCGCAAAATACATAAAATAAAGGCTATCAAGACCAATAATTGAGTAAACGGAGACTCGGGCACTTTAGCATCGCCAGTGTTGGTAGGCACATTCTTCAAATCATTAAATGCTTCGCGATTATTCATGTAAATCGCGCCCAATGGGATGAGAAATGTAAATGTAGTCAAATCTTCAAGAGACGCTTGTAAAGGCTTCTCCTCCATATTGGGTTTTAAATAGGATTCGAGTTTATCGTATGCGTTGGACATTTTATAATGAAAAAAGAAAATTTTTAATTTATTTTTTTTTAATTTCTAAAAACACTTCCCTCATTCTTTTTTTTTAAAATTTCATTCTAAATCAAATAATGTATCATATTTTTTTAACCAGTCCATTAGCCATTGAGTTGGAAACGAATGTTTCTTTAAACGTGTTATACTGTGTGTATCTGGAAGTGAATTATATGAAATGATTATTTTTTTAATTTCAATGATTTCTTTTGAGATGACGGCATCGGTACACGGATGGGCAAAAATGTTGCGCACAATATCGTATCGCACGCATGTTGCGTCCTCTTGTTTTTCTAGAAAAACTGGAGCAGATTTATGTTCTAGCATTGCTTTATAGGCAGATACGGGTCCAACTCCTTTAAGTGATTCATTATAATCGCATCCACACAAGATACAAAAATCAATGAATTGGGACGCATTCAGTCCGGTCGCTTTATATATATCATCAAGACGTATTTCGGTACACCATCCTTCGTGGGTTATAGAAGAAAGCCATACTGACGCTCCATATGCAAGTGTATCTGTGTCTTCAGTGACTACCGCATCTACTTGACCCGTTTGGCATAAATAACTGGCATAACTTTCGGCTTCTTGTCGTGCGAATACAAATGGAATGTACAGTATTTTACATAATGCTTGTACGGTATTAATATTATCAGGGGTAATCGATACCAGTTGATGCTTTAATTTATCAATTTGAGAACGGACGCATTCGACATCAATTGATACCGTCTTTTCAGATAATAACAAATTGCGGTGGCTTGATGTGGATTCGGATACGGATAATAATAGAGGTGTAACAGTCTTGTCTTTGAGATACTGTTCCAAATCCGATTGTAATTGGTCACGTTTAGAACGTATCTTGTCTCTATTTTCTTTTCGTTTTTCACGCTCTTCGTCTTTTTCCTTGTATACCATAGGACCATCCATGATAACAGTCACGTGTACTCCGTTTCGTATAAATGTTCCAAGTAAGGTACATAATCCATTTTTCCATAATTCACCATAGGATACCTTGTATCTGTACATGTAGGGTAATAAATCTAATGCAACTTTACATCCACGCCAATGTGAAATATGACAATTTACTAGACATTGGGGAAATTTTGAACGCAACCATTGTTTTAAGCCCTTGATGCCCATTTGATTAATAGATAGATATAAAGCGATTTCATTTTTAACGGCTTCTAAAAAATGGTAAAAATGAAAAATAAAACCTACTCTTATATCATCACAACATTCATGAGCTGCTCTATTTGTACCGAACACTTTAATTTAACCACACGCAAGAAAATCGCTTGCCATGCATGCGAACACGTGTGTTGTTTGACATGCGTCAAGACCTATTTATTACAAAGTATTAATCAACCCCATTGTATGAATTGCCGTGGCGTTTGGACTCTTGAATTTTTAAATGCTGTATTGCCTGCATCCTTCTTGAAAAAAGAATATCGTGATATGCGTGAAAAAGTATTGCTAGAATCTGAAAAACAATATTTGCCTGGATGCCAACCTGAAGCAGAAAGACGAATCAAATTAATTGACCTTGACACTAAAATAGATGAACAATTTCGTCTAAAGCAAGAAAACTATGCCAATGAGAACCAAATGGTATTTGAGCAACGCCAGAAAGAAAAAATCATTTTACAATCTATAACTGACCTAGATAAAAAACGTATTGACTTGTCCACTAAAAAAAGTACTACACGGCGTCATGAATATGTCTTGCCGTGTTTTATAGAAAATTGTCGTGGCTTTCTTAATGCCCAGTTTAAGTGTGGTTTATGCTCAACCGAAATTTGTAAAGACTGTCATCATGCCAAGACTGAAACACATGAGTGTGATCCAAATGAAGTGGCCACCGTGACGGAACTTCGTCAAAATACAAAACCGTGTCCAAAATGCCATGCGCCTATTTTCAAGGTTGATGGGTGTGACCAAATGTTTTGTATCCGAGACCAATGTCATACCGCATTTTCATGGCGAACAGGTCAAATTGAAACCGGTGTTATTCATAATCCAGAGTATTTTCGCGCATTACGTAACGGCGACATTCGCGATCCTAGACATCGAGAACATCCAGAATGTGGTATGCCTGGATTTCAACGGGCAAGTCGTTATGCACGCAACTATCTTGCGCCACCGGACCAAAATGTATTTGAAAGCTTTTATCAGCAAACATCTCATCATCGTCAAGTCACTTTGGAACGACTTAGGAATCGACCAGATAATACCGAAGATCGGATAGCCTACTTGATGGGAACATTAGACGAAAAAAAATTTAAGCAAAAACTTTTTGTAGCAGACCAGCGTAATATGCGCTATACAGAAGAACAACAAATTATGGAATCGTATGTATCTATATGCGAAGAGTTATTTCGAGAGCAAGTTCGTTTAGAAGGCAAGAATTCGTTTGACACATTAACCCAATTGGTACGTGTATTAGATATTACATGCGACGCTATCACAAAATTGGATAAAAAGTATCAACACAAAGGATTAGTATCGGTAGTGCGCACAGGACGTGAAACATTTATTCGTTAAATTTAATTTTTATAAAAAGAGGTGAAAATTATTTTTGTATAAAAATAATAGATGACACCAGTTCAATTACTTTTACTCGCATGTATTTCTGGCATTCTAATAAAAATAACAGATGAAATAATAGATGACGCATGGAATGTACCTAACGTGTTATTGCTTTCTATTAAAGGTGCAATTTTATACTTGATTACTCTATTATGTTTAGAAAACGCCTTGTACATGTGTTTTATTTTGGCGGTACTCTACGGCTCATATATGGCAGACCGATTTGTACGTAATGGTCACAATCGTATCATGAATGATGCGTTTTGGGACATTATTACTATTTATGTATCAACTCTTGCGATTTATATAGCCATTTATATACCCGAAAAATTTGAGTGGAACAGTAATTATCTATTTGTGATTATCTTGTTTTTCTGTGCCATTATTGAACCAAGCTCATTTCCAGAAGAACACAGTCGATTAAAAATAATAAGTCGCATCTTTTTTATACTAGTATGTATGCTTGTTATTTTTCTGTATTACTGTTCAATTATAATAGAACTCGGTACAGCTATGGTATCCTCCATGGTTATTGGCTATTTTTTTACATCGGTTTTTATAAAAATTACATTAAAATAAGCTATTTATTTTCTTAAAAAATAAGAAAATACGTTTTAAAACTCGTCTTGAAATGACAATTGATGTTCAGATGTTTTACTATATTCGGTAGGACGATGCTCAAAAAAATTCGTCTTGTTTTCAAGACTAATATAGACCATCCAATCAAATGGATTTTCAGTGCCGTACCGTATTTTTCCTACCAAATTTAAAGCAAGATGGTCTGCCACGTACTCTATATACTGACTCATTAATGTATTATTCATACCAATTAAATTCACAGGCAAACATGACGATACAAATTCTTTTTCAATCGCCACTGCTTCATCCAACATGGTCATGACGTCACTCAATGGTAATTTGTTATCTACATATTTTCGGTACAAAAGACAGGCTACGTCACGGTGTAACCCCTCGTCACGTGAAATAAGTTGGTTACTAAGCGTTAATCCCGGCATAAGTCCACGCTTTTTAAGCCAAAAAATACTACAAAAACTACCCGAAAAGAAAATACCTTCTACCATGGAAAAGGCTACAAGACGTTGTACAAAACTACCTTGTTCCATCCATTTTCTACACCAGTCGATTTTTTTACCTATGGTGGGGATGGTTTTCACGCCATTTAATAGACGCACACGTTCTGTCTCGGATTGGATATACGTTTCTAATAATAAGGCATATGTAAGTGTATGCTCGCTTTCCATGAATGCTTGTAATTGGTAAAACATTTGTACTTCAGGTATAGTGATACGTGACACAAAATCTGTTTCTAAATTTTCATTGACAATGAAATCGCTAATACCAAAAAAGGCTAATACGGTCGATATAAAATGTCGTTCAGGATCAGTCATGGCATTCCAATCTTTTAAATCACCGGATAAATCTAGTTCTTCTGCTGTCCAAAAGCTGGCTTTATGGTCTTGTCGTGCTTTCCAAATGTCTTGATATTGGATAGGAAATAACTTGGTGCGCGCATTAGCAGGGTCTAATAATCGTTCCATTCTAATAATAGATAAGAAAATTCTATGAATTCATTTTTTTATCAAAAAAAATATGTCTTGGTTATTATAAATGGCATCAACGCAATTCATTTTACTTGTATGTAGCGTGGTCCTCTTATGGATTGTTGCTCTTGCGATTCCTTTATCTAGACGTGAGTCTTACTCTGAATCACACGGTTTTACATTAAAGTACAAAACGTATGCCACTATGGAAACACAAACTGACCCTATGGAACCTATGCCATTCATGCCTCGTCTTGATAAACCAATAGAACCCATGCCATTCATGCCTCGTCTTGATAAACCCATAGAACCTATGCCATTCATGCCTCGTCTTGAAAACGAACCGATGCCCTTTTTTCCAGATAATTCATTTGAAACCGAAGAAGTCAAGTGTAAACATGGGACGTGTTCAATAGAAGAACAAACTGAAGAAGAACACGCCGTTCCTTTACCAGTGAATCCACGCATGATGAAGCCTCCTCGTGCTGATAAACGTATTGAAATGGATTGGTTTGAGCCTACGGATACAAAAGTAGTGACACTTCATGATTCAAATCCTTTTCGTATTTAAAATTTTTCTAACTCACTTATAAATAAATTAACCATTGCTTCTGGCAATTTACCGTTTGTTATAATTCGGGAAATATCTTCCTTTGAAAATTGATATTGAGATTGTAAATACATTATAAAAATACGACACACGGATTGTATATCATTCGCATATAGTAAAATTCGCCTGGCAATAGATGTATCATGCTTTATTTCTGTAATTAATTCATTACTTTTATCCATATTACCAGGTGTCGGTGAAATACATAACGTTTTGTTTAAAGAACGTGATTGTAATGGGCCTGATTTAGTGATTCCATCCGTTAATATGATAATATCAAAATGTTCTCTAAACACAAATGCACGTGTATCGGATACAAAAATATGATCAATCATACGATAAATATAAGGTGGCAACTGTTTCGACATAACTATATTTTCACCTGAAAATATAGAAAAAAAAGTATGTGTGTATTTCAAAAATTACAGCAATCACTTTGTGTAAACCGACAAGACTCTCGCACTTGGGTCAACTACATTACCACACCATTTTGGTAGCCAATAATACGGTACTACATGAGACGCAGCGTGAGGATAATAGGAATCAAATAATGTTCGATACCATAATGTCTCTTTTAATTGAGGAGGTAGAAAATTACCTGTAAAAGGAGGTAATACCAATTTATTAACATGTTCTTGAATGATATGATACCAACTGCGTTCTGTCGAACTAACACCATCACTGAACGCTTCTTTTGTGCGCCATAGCACTTCATCTGGCAGTTTACCTCGAAATGCGTCACGCAACAAATACTTTTCACACCCAAACTTTTCAAACATTTTAAATTCGGGGCGAATGTGAAGATAGTATTCAATAAAATCCTTATCCAAGAAGGGAACTCGAATTTCTAATCCGTGTGCGGCAGTAGACTTGTCACCACGCAACACGTCAAAATGATGCAAGTCGTTTGTTAGTCGAACTGTCTCTTCGTAAAATTCACGTGGCGAAGGTGCATTTTTAAAGTACATGTAACTGCCGGATAATTCATCGCTTCCTTCTCCGCTTAGAACCACACGGATATCCGTTTGCGTCGAGATATATTTGGATAACAAAAACATCGGTGTGCTCGCACGAACCGTCGTCGTATCAAATGTCTCAATATGACGAACCACATCAGGAATGGCGTCAATCATATCTTGTTCGGTAACGATAATTTCATGGTGAATGGTTTTACAAAAATCGGCTACCATTCGCGCATACTTTAAATCGGTCGAACCCTGCATTCCAATTGAAAATGTATGTACCGGTTTATCGGATATACTACATGTAATAGCAGTCACCAAACTTGAATCAAGACCACCAGATAAGAAACATCCAATAGGTCGTTCCGTATTATGGACACGTTTTTCAACCGCTTTTAATAGCAAGTGTTGCGTCGTTAAAAGTGCTGTTTTATAATCATCCAATACTCGTTCTTGATGATACACACTGGTCGCATACCGAGTGTATAACCCTTTACACCAAAACGAACCTGGAGGAAATGGAAAAATATGGTTTACATGCTCATGAATGGCTTTTAATTCACTTGATACATATACTTCTTTACCTTTGTATCCCATATATAAGGACCGAATACCAATCGGATCACGTGCTACATAGGCAGTATCTCCGTCTAATAACACCAAAGCAAAATAACCATCGAGTTCAACTAAAGTGCGTTGTAGACCGAATCGCTGGTACATGTGAAGAATAATTTCACAATCACTACCCGTATACATTTTAAAATTGTATATCTTGGCTAACGTCTCATGATTATAAATCTCGCCGTTACAAATCAATTTTAAATGCGGTGCATCAGGTAATGTTAAAGGCTGATTTCCTCTCTCAGATAAATCATTAATGGCCAAACGGTGAAAGCCAAGAATATGTTTTGTGTCCGGTACATTTTGTAAGACCGAATGATCTGGACCGCGATGACGAATCGACATGAAACTTTTTTGAAGCGTCTCAATGGCACATTCCGCGTTAAGACATGCAAATATACCACACATGATTATATGAATTAATACGTTTAAAACAGGTTTTACAAAGCGGTAAATTTTTCATTTATTTTTTTTCTTTCCTAATAAAAAATGTCATTGTCTACATTAAATAAGTGGGCTGCTATTTTACATTATAGTCTTGCTATCGGGTTTGGTTCTTATTTTGGATACATTAATAATAAATACCCAAATAATGCCGTAAAAGGCGTCGAATTAACCATGCGTGATCATAATTTGGATGTTGAACGCATTACAGGCAATTGTGTAGAAGATGACACTACAGTATGCGATGCCAGCGGCAATGGATTTCGTAGCGCATGGATAAGCGCAACCACTCAAACTGTGGATATTAAAACCATTCAAAGCATGTTGATTGCATTTTTCGTCATTACAGGTTCGTTTCACTTGTATTATTACCTTGGAAATAATGAATTAAAAGAAGGAGAATCTCCAACTTGGAGAACAGGGTATACGTATGTGATTAAAAACCAAAATAATTTTTTCAGATGGATCGAGTATTCAATTACAGCCACTTTAATGTTGTATGTGATTGCTTACACATCGGGTGTCAAGGATACAAACGTATATCTTTTATTATATGCCACCAATATTGCCATGATTTCGTTAGGTCAGCAAGTAGAAGTAGCCGTACGTGATGGTAAAGACTGGATTACACCTATGGTTACAAGCTTTTTGCTCTTGTTTGCTGAATTCTCCATCATTGCAAGATCATTTTGGCAGCGATTAGGGCAAGTCAATGCCTTCTTGGAAGAAAATCCAAGTTTTTCTAATGGAAGACGTATTCCAAGTTGGTTGAATGCCATGATTATTGTATTATTTTTATTCTTTTCATGCTTTGGGTTTCTTTCATTATATGCATCCATTCGTGGCACTCCTTATGAAACGGTTGAAAAGGGCTATATTATTTTATCATTTGCAGCTAAAGCAACGCTTGGTATGTTTATTGCGTATGGCACGTCTCAACGACAACAGAATTGATGACGATTAAATATAATTTTGTTTATTTTATAAACAAAATTAAGTGGTTTTGACGCTATTTTTAAAAGTGTTTTTTTGACGCTATTTTTAAAAGTATTTTTGACGCCACTTTTTTTAAAAGTGGCATTTTTGAAAACGACGTAAGCGTGCTTCTCGCATGGAATCTAGTCCAGAATTAATTTTTAGTTCTGGTTCCTCTGAATCAGATTCGATAATCACACATCGTTTCACAGGAATCATGCTAGCCATTTCTAAACATGTTAGTGCTGTAAATGTACCGTATGCTATAGTTTTATCATGAATGGTGGATTTTCCCATACGACGTACGTACTTGGTGTTGGTCATGACGATATGATGTTGCCAATTGGCGGTTTCTTGTGTGCGGTGACACAGTGAGAAAAAAGTCGATACTTCTTTCCAATTGACGCAGTTATAGGGAAGCCATGTTCCTTTTACAAATCCTGGACGAGGTCGTTTAAATTTACACTGAACCGCACTATATCTACCATTTTTTTCAGCTACCAAATCGATTCCTACATCACGAGTTCCTAATCCCAATTTTAATCGTAAATCATCCGGAATATTTTTTAATAGCCATACATTATACCCTTGATGCCTTAAATAAACGACACAAAATAATTCAAATAAATCACCCTTTACTTTTGTAGAACGATTTAATCGCATTTCTTGTATCGAATGAACTGGTCGATCTACGTACTCGACAAGTTTGGTCACGAGAACATCAAATGGACTATTAGAATTATTTGAATTCGACACGATATATTTTAAAATAGGAGTCAATTCGTCCATGCGTTATCACATAATTAGATTAAAAAAACTTCATTTTTAGTGTAAAGGCGTGAAAAATGAAAAATTTACTATTAATTATGCTAGCATATTTTTAGGATGAGCGCTGACAAAGTATATACAATTACGTTTGGTGATGTCGCCGAGAATCACGCCCGCATGCAAAAAATCGGTAAATTGGCTGAACATGGGTTTTCAACGGAACAGTTACGTCAGTTACAATCTAAATTTCCTGAAGATGTAAAGGTAGAAATTATTGATTTGGGTGAACGATGGCAAGGTGAAGAAAAAATGGATGCGTCTGTATTAGTCATTCGTAAAGGCGTTCAGTATCTATTGGGTAAAGATACAAAAGAACTTATGGCGGAACACGACAATTTGTCAATGGATAAACACGCCTTTATGCGAGGTAGAGTGGTGAATAAACATGCGCGTTGGAATTTATGTTTTGCAGATGAAGATCAAGAGCCTAATTATGAAGATGGAAAAGGTCGTATTGTCGCATACAGGCATATTCCATTAACAGGTATGATTCGAACCAAAATTGGGAGTTGGTTAGAAGGTGCTGATAATTTAAACGGCGAGGCGAATTATTATTATGATATCAGCAAATGCGGCATTGGTTATCATGGCGATGCGGAACGTAAAAAAGTCATTGCGGTACGAATGGGTCAATCGATGCCTTTATATTTCCAGTGGTTTCAACAATCAAAACCTGTAGGAGAACGTATCAAGATTGAACTTGATGATGGCGATATGTATATCATGAGCGAAAAAGCCGTAGGTACGGATTGGATGAAGAAAAAAGTGCCTACATTACGTCATGCGACAGGATGTGATAAATTTACAATTATTAAAGAATAACACGGTTTTCATAACACTTTTGCATATTTTACTATAGTAAAATATAGTGACTTTTTTTAGACAGCTTTTTGTGAAAATTATTGAATAATCGGATTCATGGACATAAAATGTTCTTTTAACACATCTGTATCAAAGTGCGATACAAGTAATGTTTCGCTTTCTGCGAGAACATTGGTAATCGCATAACCCACCAACATACCAGACATATATATAATGTATAACGGTTTAGTAGAATAATCACCAAGAGATAATCCATTTTCTTTGAATATGTGTCGTAATTGGTCGTAATAAGGTTGTTCTAATAATTCAGGACAAAGATATCTACGTATGGTTGCACATGATGCTAATTCACGTGAATTTTCTCTAACTCGGCATAAATAATCAAAAATGCGGTCAAGAATGGGATCTTTAAATATAAATGCATTTAATAATCGATACAAATAGACAACTAAATCATCGGTTTGTTTTGTATGTTTACGGTCAATTTTAAATTCTTTAAATATACTCAAGAATCGTTTACGTTTAGGCAATGATAAAATATATTCACTTGGTGATTTATACTTGCTTAATAAAATAAAACCATGAGTTGAATGTATCACAACTGAATCCGATAATCTATATCGTCCTATATTTCCAAATGTATTTCCAGGACCATTTATTTGGTCAATAATTTGAACTCCATAAGGAATAATATATAATCCTGAATTAATAAGTCCATTATTTTTATCACCATTTATATCTGAAATTTCAAGTATATTACCAGATACTCGTCCTGAACACCGTATCACGTCTTTATATTGGGATTGAATAACGTCCGTAATACATAATTCCAAAGGGACTGTTGCATCCATCTTTGTTATTTCGTTTTAAAAAATAAAAAATCATTTTTCAACATTTTTTTACAAAAAGAGCATTATAAAGCGTCTATTCATTTTTGTTTACATAAACAAAAATATCGACTGTTTAATGAAATGGGTTTTGGCACCGCTTTATTTAGTTAATTTTGTTTGAATCTGTTTGACCAATTTCTTTTTGGGTTCGATATCTTCAAATGTTAAATGTACCTTTGTTTGTGGCGATTCTTCCTTGAATAATTGAACGAGTTTATGATACTTGACACGATTCTCGTATAATTGCGTAATGACATTTGGTTTTTTGAATGCTTTTTCTACAATTTCATTAAGCGGATTCATGAGTTGATGTTCAAGATAATACAAAAAATCAAGCTGTAATAACTCACGGTATGTTTTATAAAATGCTTCTTCCTCCACTTTAACAGCTTGTTGTGCTTTATATCCTCCTTTTGTCGTAATAAGATATGTAATGCGCGAACCAGTAGGCACTTGTTTTCCACGTCGCTCCATTTTTTCTTTTAAAATCACTTGTGGCGGCTTTGATTTATAATCATCTTTGGATAAGGATTTTGTAATAATATAATACGCATCATCAAATCCTCGTGTAAACATGGTTTGTATTTGATCCGTAATATAACCAACCACATTACGAAACGATGCTTCAGATGAATCTCCATTCATAATACGCAATACACACTCGTCAAAAATAAGTTTGAGTAATTTAGTGCTATCACGACGTTGGGTCTGTACACCTTTCTTGAGCATCTTGGACGACATGACGCCGTTTTCATCACATGAACGAGCACAGTATCTTTTTTTACTCAATATGAAAAAGTCTTTGTAAATTTTACCTTCGTATTCCAGTTTCATCGGTGCTGGAAAAATCGCTTGAGTTGCTTTACTAATCTCTTGCGCCATTTCATGAAGTGCTTTCAAGTCCGTGATGGGGAAAATACAAAAACAACTATCGGTATCTCCATACAAGATAGTGCCTTTGTAATTAACAGTAATAAAATTACTCGCTTTCTTAATCGACTGACGTCCGACATACGTCACACACATGGCAGCCGGTAATAAAGGTAAATACCCTTTACGTGCTCCCAACACACCATACATACTATTGGCATTAACCTTGTAACTCTTTTGACGCTCTTCAAGCACATCGGCACGCAATTCCAATAATTTGGTTTCAGCATCACTAAGTGTATCTGTCTCCAGTTTAGCTTTGATGCCTGCTAATTCTTTACGTGTTTTTTTACGCGCATCGAGTTGATCCGAAATAATAGTAGGAATAATGCCTTTATCCGTCACTTGATGTTTAAGAAAACGGTAGCGATACGAACCGCAATACATTTTATCGGATTTACGCGACGATACACCATGAACGGGGTCGTGTTCGCAGTATTCATGTTCGGACCATTCAAACACATGACAATCTTCATCTGGAATCGATGCGTCTTGACACCTTGGAACACAGTTACATACTTCTTTTTTTAATTTACATTCATCCTTCACCAATGACGTGTAATCGATATTATGCGAGATAATAATACTTGGATACAAACTCGCAAAATCAAATGCCATGACATTATGATAAATACCAGGTTCAGGAGCATACACCGTTGCGCCTTTATACGTCACATCTTCATAACTGACGACATCACTTTCAACAATGACATCATTATCAAACCCGTAATGAAGCACTTGAGAATAAATTTTAATTTGCTGACCTTTGGTGGATAACCATGATACTGGAATTTTTGTGGTACGAGCCATTTCACATTGTCCCAACCAAATTTGTAGTTTTTCAAATAATTGATACGTCAACATGGCATCTTGGACGCAGTATTTTCCAACTAATGCCATGGATTTCGGTGTGTTTGCTTCAAAACATTTGAAAATGCCTTTGGGTGTAAGCGGATCTTTATGCGCACCAAGAAAATGTTCAGCCACAGCATCTAGTTTATAACTGGTCAGCTTGAAATCGCGTTTAATAATCAAGTACAAATCGATAAAAATAACGCCATCGATATCCAGTAACGTCAAGTCTTGTTTCCCAAACGCATTCGATGACCATACTTCATGCTGTTCTCTACATAATTTAGACGAACTACTGAATGGAAAAATCGGATACATGCCTTTCGAATACAAATTATATACAGGCGAACGTTTTTCTTCGTCTTCTTGCTTTTTATCAGGGTTACGTTTCTTTAAATAATCAGGAAAAGGACTCACACGTCGTAACAAGTACCTCAAATCAAACCCAAACGAATTATATCCCAATACGACATTTGGTTTTTCGATATTGATACAGTTAAAAAAGCCTTGAATCAATTTTTGTTCAGACGCAAATGTCAAAATCTCTATTCCGGGCAAAGGGTCCACGTGTCCTAAACTAAGTAATAATTTTCGCACAGTCTGTTTTTCTGATAAAATAATCGAAATTTGGAACGCTTCGTCTCTTACATCCCACACGTTAGGCATGGCTGTATGCACATGACTGTACGCCTCTATATCAAATGTCATGATTTTAGGAATAAGGACACTATCATCACTCGATGGACGAACTGCTGTGTAGGCGCATACGTATTCTTCAATATTCGCTTCCACCATTGTTATCTTGTGTTCGGGTTCAACCGGAGGAACCATAACATCGACCCATCCAATCGATGGCAAATGCGTCGTCGCAAAAAATTTAAGTAAAGGCTGTTCACCCTCATGGATTTTAAATTTAAATGGCGGATACCCTTCAATCTTTACAGGTCGGCGACACATCCATTTGAATAAATCAAGATGTTTCAACGACGTAAATTCCACCTTGATAAATAATTGTTTCTTATTAGCATAAAACCCGTCCGAATTCTTTTCCTTGTGCGCAAAATATAAACGTTTTCGATACACCCATGACCACGTTGGTTTTCCTGGAAACACGTTTCCGTCTTTTAATTCACGTAATTGAATGACATCTTTGGTACACAAACAAATTCCAGTACATCCACATACTTTCATATCACGAGACACGTTGAGCCATTCTGTTAATTTATGTTTTTTGTTACCATTTTGAATGTTGAAATCATCTGGAATCTCTAAATAAAAATACGGTTTGAAATCACGCATCGTCACTATGGCTGTATTTCCATCTGGAGAAAGACAATACATACGCACTACACATTGCTTGTATTCGTCTTCAATCTTATGCATGTAAGAGTACAAGTGGGCATACGGCTTTGCCATTTTATTGTATTTTTCATTTAGATCAAGATATTTTTCATTTTTCATCGCTTTTTGTCAAAAATAATTTTATAAAAAAATTATCACATCCTATTTAAAGATGGAAAAACAATATTTATATTTATTGGGAATAGCACTTTTACTGATTGGCATCCTTGTTTTTTCTATCATTATAAATTCAAATGCAAATAACGCTTTATCAACAGCAAACGAGGCTAAAACGCAATTAGAATCTAAATTAAATGGTTCAACTGTATCTATTGGCACTGATGCTGGGATTAACCAAGGTGAAGAATCCATAGCGATTGGAAATAATGCGGGAAAAACAAATCAAGGCGACGCTACAGTCGCATTAGGACCATTAGCCGGATACCAAAATCAATCTATAAGAGGTATATCCATTGGCTTATATGCTGGATATGGATCACAAGGAGATAGCGCAATCGCACTAGGTTCATCTTCTGGTAATACCAATCAAGGCGCTAATGCTATCGCCATTGGTTCAAATGCGGGAACTGGTAGTCAAGGGTTAAAATCTATCGCCATTGGATATAATACAGCAAGTCAAAATCAGGGTTCTAATGCGATAGCTATCGGAGAAGATGCAGGATATACAAGCCAAGGAATGAAATCGATTGGATTAGGTTTTTTTTCAGGACGAACAAATCAAGGTACTACCTCGGTAGCTATTGGTAACGCAGCAGGAAGTATAAATCAAGGTGTAAATGCTATTGCTATAGGTAATAATGCTGGTTATTCAAACCAAAAAGATGAGTCAGTGGCGATTGGTTTACGTGCTGGTAAATACGCAGATGCGAATACCATTGTCATTGGTAAAGATGCCGGATCTACCTCATCGAGTGTCGTTCCACCAGGATCTATCGTGATTGGTACTGGATTTGATAATACATCAACGTATGGTTCAAATCCTAATTCGTTATTTATAAACCCAGTTCGTGGTGTAATAAATACAACTGGCTTAAAACAAGTGTATTATAATCCAGTAACAAGTGAACTTGTGTATTCAGCTTAAATTTGATTTTATTAAATCAAATAATTTTACTTTAACATGCGTTTAGCTCGTTTAGCGACTGACACATGACCCCATTGTCTGGCTCTATTATACGCGGATTGTACACCGCGTGGGTTGATAGTGCATGTACCACGTGTACACACAGGAAAAGAGGTGCCTGGACCCAAAAAACATTTAGCGCCACATTTTTTACGCATGACGGTGCGTTCTCTATGACCTGGCGCTTGTGCGTGCCAACCTGCCGTGCGTGATCCACGTTTTGATTTTCTCATTTATAACTTGATGATAAAAATATTTTATAATTTTTTTATAAAAGTGATGAAATTTTAACCGAGTCGTGGAAAAGCTTTTTTTAAAAAAGTTTGAAATTTTTATTTAAAATAAAAATACATATTAAATGGATATTAAGTCTTTTAAACAAGCTCATAATGAAGAATACGCAAGACGAAATATTTACGAGCAAGACATGATTAAAAATAGACAGTATATTCAGTCTGAACCCATCCCTTTTCATCCTGTAAAAAATGGAATGGAATCCATTCAAGTTGCACCCGTTGCTTCACATATTGCATCACCTATTGAACTAGACTTGATTGATTCACCGCAATTACCTATTCAACCACCTCAGTTTCAACAAAATCGTATTCAAACACAACAGTTTCAGCCTCAATTTCAACAAAATCTTCAAATGCAACAATTTCAGCAAAATCTTCAAATGCCGCAATTTCAGCCAGAATCAAATACGTCATACGATTCGCAACTCAAATATCAGCATAAAATAGTTCCACACCAACAGTTATATCAAACGATTCCATCTTATAAATCGGCACCACCCATGGGAAACCCACATATAACACCACAACCCTTTTTACCACAGATTGAGGAAAAAGAAACTGTGATGCCAAACTATTCACTCAGTTCACAACGGCCTGGATTTTATAAACCAAATGATGATATTAAACCGGTTCAACCCGAAAAAACACAAGCAAAAGCACCAGTACAAGATAATAAACAATTGGTATACAGAGCGTTTGAAATGTATTTTAATAATCCGTCGTTTATGAAACAGAATGAGGTACATGATAACCATTCCTTATATTATGCGCGTGTGCAGACTTTATTATCTGATCCTAGATATATTGTAGTTATTGCTGATCCGGATATGCGACCAAAAGGAACAATTGTTTCATTAAAAGATATACATTGGAAGTCATTTCAGTTACGTATCATAGAAAAAGAGATACCATGTCCTGAAATTGCATATGACAAGACAAATAACGGTGTTTTTGATGACAAGATTATATTAGTTAGACGTGATAAATTACAAGAAAAGGTTATATACCAATGTAAATTTAACCCACTTACTGTAGAATTATTACCAAGTAAAAAAGGGTCTATTATGGATTATCCGGAACAGTCTACATTAGAAACAGCCATGGATTCATTTCATTGTGTCTTGTATTTTTCATAGAATCTGTTTACCGCTTTTTATAAAAAAGCAGTTGTAAAAAAATCTGTTAATTCACAAAAAGAAATATAATTTAAAAAGCGAATAAAAATTCTTTTAACTTACTATTTTTTGTATTATATTATATTTTCATCAAGTATTATCTTTATAATTTGGATTTATACGATTTTAAAATGTAGATCTGATATTTTTTTCATAAGAAAAAAATTACAACACGCTATTGGGTATAAATGACAAATGAGATGAATCCTTTCTACACATAGGACATGTTTTCTTTTTATGAAACCACACGAATATACACGAATTATGAAAGGAATGACCACACATTAACCACGTACGCTTTATTTTATCTGTTTCTGGTATATCTGACATACAAATTGAACATGTCCATTCAATTTTATTTTGATGCTCATCGAAACAAAATAGAGTATTTGGCAAACGACTTAGTAATCTTGTTTTATAACTACAGGATGTTCCATTATCAAATGTCACAAAACGGTCATGTACTAAAGGCGCTGGTTTATGTTTGGTAAATTCTTTCAAATACTCATACCGATTCATGCCATCTGGTATCGTGTGTTTTCCCCAACGTTCTACTATAAATTCGGTACATGACATTGCGACCTCATACGATACAACTTGCTCAAAAAAGCAAACCAGTTCATCTGGTTCTTGCTCTAAATCAAAAAAATGTATCACCAAATCGTAAATATTATCCAACCCCAATTCATGTTGAAATCGAGTCCAAATCGGTCCATCGTATGAACCTAAACCAGGAACGGGTTCAGCAAACGTATGGTAAATAGAAATATTAGGAATGTATAGTGTTTCTCCATTTAATACGTAAATACCAGCTTCATAATCCACATGAAAAACGTATCCTTCTGGATAGGATAATATACCTACTCCTGCGCTTTTGTTTTTCCAAGACCCTTTATAGATGCGTCCATCTGGCCATGTTGCTATTCCATACACTTCAAAATCATTTTCCCATGTACAATTCAATATACACCCATTTTCTTTTGTATAAATCCCTTTTCCGTGTCTTTTTCCATCAAACCATTGCCCTACATACGAACTTCCGTCCTTCCATTTTTGCGTACCATGGCCATGGCGTTTATCATATTCCCATTCGCCTTCATATGAACTCCCGTCTTGCCATTTTTGCGTACCGTGACCATGTCTGGTTCCTTCAACCCAATATCCTTCATACGAATGACCCTCTTTCCATTGGTAAATTCCATGACCATGTAGTTTTTCCATGCGTGAAGGTATGTGAATGTCAAGTAATGACTAAATGAAATTTAATTAAATTTCATTTTTTAATTAAAGTACCATTTAGCATACAAATCCAAAATAATTTCGTAATTTATCGACGATAAACAAATTATAAGGGTACCTTCCTCTTTCAATTTGGTCTAGTACATCAATGTGAACACATAGACGTAATGCCAAATCGCGTTGGGTCCATTGTCGTTCGATTCGAAGTAGACTTATACGTTTTCCCATTTCTTTTGTAAATGTTTTAAGCGTGTTCTCTTTTAGATGTTTGGTTACAATGGCAGGAGGAATGTGTATATCCTTAAACCAAAGATTTGTGCGTGATATATAAGGAAATTGTTCGTGGTATTTACATAAGGACTCGATTCGTTCGCATATCAATTGATTATCTTCATTGATGTAATAAATTTTACGTATGCCAAAAGATTGTATGGCGTGCGTACAGGTGATACACGGTTTTGAAAAGAGTAAATTATTGCCTGGGCTGATACGTACCACGATTAATTTGAGATTTTTAGTCTTGATGCGTGTAAAACGTGTCTGGTAGTTATATAAAACAGCTTCTTCTGCGTGAAAATTAGGTCTAATTTTTTTATTAATATATGTCCTAGTGGAATTACACGCAACGCTTACAAACCCTTTTTTAGAGTAAAATAGCCCTGATGCCAATTTAATAGACATATTACTCTTCATGGCTTGTTCTCTTAACCTATCAATCATACTCTGCATCTTAAGTAATTAAACCTATGCGTTTAATTAAATTCATTTTTTTATACTTTTTACAAACTTATAAAATCAAGCCGTAAAAGAGCCACTAAAAAAATAATAATATACAGTGATTCACGAGACCTTTTTTATTTTTTTTAAAAAAGCCGTAGAAATAAGTTTATTTTTTTTATAAAAATTTTATTTTTTATAATTTTTTTTACAAAATGACTTTTTTAATTTCCACACACACATTTTTATTTTTAACAATGGATTTTTAACAATTCAAAATATTTTAATTTATCTTGTGATTAACCTTGAAAAATAATTTTTAACAAATGCTTAAAAAACAAGTAATTTAATAGTTTAGGTAGAATTAACCTTAAAAAATAATTTTTTAACAAATCGCTCCCGTTTTTAACAAAACTTTTAACAAAAAAAATTTAAATAAATACTATTATAAAATGGAGTGCGTCTATTGTAAAAAGACCTACTCTACCAAGTATAATTTACAAAACCATCAGAAGACAACAAAGGAATGTATTGCTCTTCAAAAGGAACTAGGAAGAGAGGTTAAAGAAATAAATTTTCCTTGTGTATACTGTAAACAGGTTTTAACTACTAAAGCAAGGTTAGATTATCACTTGAGGTGTTGTAAAATAAAAAAAGAAAAACAAGCTTTTCCGGTAAAACCACCGACGCAAGGGTTCCAGAGTCCTGACACGACTCCTATACAGGTAAAACCACCTACGCACGAACTCCAGAGTCCTGACACCACTTCTATACCTGTAAATCCACCGACGCATGAAATCCAACAGACTAGGGAAACACCAAACGATATCGACATACACGAATTAAAAAAAGTAATCATGAGCAAAGACGAAGAGATTAAAACATTACGTATGCAATTAGAAACTATGACCCATCATACGACCCATATTGAGACCCAGTTAATCGAAACGCAAAATAATACAACCAATATCACTATATTTGAAGTCATGACGCCTGATCACGTGCTTGACGTGTTTAAAAAGCATTACAAATTAGATACATTATTAGGAGGTCAGAAAGCCTTGGCGCGGTTCGTTAACGATGGGTTTTTAAAAGACCATTCACAGCCTGTCTATATGTGCGGAGACCGCTCGCGACAAAAATTTTATATAGTCAAAGGTGGAAAGAGGGTTGAAGATCCTAATTGTGAACATTTAATAAATTTGACAGCACCAGGTCTTCCTCACGTACAAGATGTTTACGAAGAAGCCATGTTTGATACACCAGAAGAAAAAGTAACCGATATACACTCTACTTACCAGAATATCATTAACATGTCAGATGACCATACTGATTTCAATAACGAGTTAAGTAAAGTATTAGATGGGTCTGCTTCACCCAAAGATGAATGGAGAAGAATTTTAAATGCCATGAAAGAACGGAACAAACGATTGTTTAATGATATAAATCCGTAACTATTTTTATTCATGAATAAAAATATTTAGTTTATTTAGGTTAATTATTAGATATTAGCTCATAAAAACTGAGACTCTGATTTACGCATTTCGTGGTGAATTTTAGCTAAAACGGGTTCATATTTTTCAAATATACGTATTGCTGTACCGTCTTTATTGACTGCAACCGGCTCAAAATGGGTGCCTATTACTGTAATAATAATAGACCAATCACGCATGACATTATAGCTTTTTTGTTTTGTTCCATCATGTAAAACCTTATCTAAATTAATAGGACGACGTGTCTTTGAATCAATAATGTATATATTTTTATCGACGCTTTTCATGAATGATGGTAGAGTGTCAAGTGTCACGTTTGGATGTAATTCTGATAATTCAAGTGCGGCTTTTTGTCGATCATTACTAGACCCTTGACGGTAAGACACTGATGTATTAAACAAGTAAGAGTGATAAAAAGATAATTCTTTAGGAACGCCTGTTCTTACCAATATTTGTGATTCCTTGTACAAGTTATTATACTCAAACGTTTGGTCTGTGGGTAAAGGTTGTGTCGCATACGGAATGACGGGTGGTAAATAACGAAACGCAAATCCTATATTCAACGCACTAAATGCACGTTCGTCTTCGTGGATAATCTTGTCAACAGGCGGTCTGAATTCAATGTATTCAACGCGTTTAAAATGACGCTTTTCAAGTTCTTGGCTCAATATAGAAAAGAAGGCGAGATACTCGGTTTGGTCTTCTCCAACAATTGAATCACTGATACCAATGCGCAACTTCATGCCGGTACGTGGTAGTTCGCCTTCCTTCAAATCATCGTATTCTTTGTGAATCGTCACCAATTCATTTCCGTTAACTTTATTAGTAACAAGAACAGTTGATTTACCGTTGGGTTTATCTTTTAATACATCATATGTTTTTTCACCAGACATCATGGTTCCAATAAAATAACCACCTTCTGTGACACTAGATGCTACTGTATCTAGAAATTTACCTAGAATGACATCGGATTCAAATAAAAAGGTCATACTGAAGAAGCTGGATACGACTTCCATACGATGGGGTGCAATTTTTTTAGAGATAATGTCGGTATCTTGCCCTCTAGCAAGTATAAGCGTACTCTTTTTATCGAGTTTTACAAGAGATGTGATACGTGTTTTTAATTGGAGTATATTACGTTCATTAGGTTCAACCAGAAATAAGTGGCGAACATTAATTTCATTGTATTTAATCAAATCACCACCAAATCCAGCACCAAGATCCAATACAATTTTTTTCTTACAAAATTGCGTAATCAAGGCACGTTTTTCGATATTATGGTACTGCTTTACTTCTTTTAATGTTTCTGATTCTTCTTCCGATACGCCTTCTTTTACAAATAACCCATACACCATTTTATCGATAATCACGCCTTTTTTATAAACGAATCCCATTTTTCGAGCACAATCGGTTAATTCATCTTGTTTAATGAGACGAGGAGCGTTATAGGAGAAGGGTGTATATATAAAATAAGAAACACTCATATTAAGAGAATCGATTATAATATCACCAGGCATTTTTACCAAGGCCATATTAGTGTTAAAAAATATAGGTTCGTATGATTCAGTGATATAGGGAATGGTCCATAACGTGAGTTGTGAAAATGGTTTATACAAAATGTTTTCAGTCTTGGTAATACGAAGCACGTAATAGGAAATTTCAGAGTTATGTTTATCTAATACCAATTCAGTATCTACCTTATATCTACGGTATAAGTAAGATTGGTTAAAATTAGATGGAGCTTTGAGAATTATAGTTTTGACCAAATCCGTAGCCATCCACCGATCAATAATGTAATTAACATTTTTTGACGGATTGGGTGTATCGTTTTCTTTTTGTTCTTTTTGTACATATAATTCCAAACATTTTTCTTTTTTATAATTTTTACCTCCCCATGGAGGGTCCAAATATAAAATATCAATAGGTTCAGTAGGTATCCATTCAGTACTATCAGCATAATGTGGAATAATACGTTCTGTGTGTCCTGATGATTTAATATTATGTTCAAGTGCTACATAAGCAATTGGGTTTATTTCAAAGGCGTGTATTCTAGACGAATGAAATAAATCGGCCCAATGAATGGTATCTATTCCAATATGAGCTGTAGCATCGATAATGGTCTTGATATCATCAGGGTAATGAAACCATTCTCTGTAAATTCGTGTTAATTGTCGTTCTTCCCAAGGTTTGAGAGAACTATAATCACTTGTTTCTCCAATAGTCTTGAATACACTATATTTAGAGTCAGCGTCTGTAATATATTCTGAAAATGAATATAACCGCACATCACGATTTAAAGGTGGAAGTGGTTGACTTACAGAGGGAATAGCATAACCATGTCTGGCTACACAAATATGATTATTTTTATATAAATCGAATCGGCGTACATCAAACCATGGGGTTTCAACAGTATTGGGTGAAATCTTTTCAAATTCAGCTAATTCTTTACTAGTATATACATTAACAAATACATCTCTAACCATACGTAGAGTCCATTGTTTATACATTTTCGAAAGCCATTGAAAGTTAGTTAGATGTGTACTTTTTATCAAGATGCTTGTAAAATCTTTATTAAACTGTTTTGCTTGTTCAGACATGTCATAGTTTCTCTGAGTGGCAATTGCTGCGTTCTCTGGTGGATATAAATATTTATACCTTTCAGTTAAATGTAAATACGACATGACAGAAGGTATCATATCAGGTAAAATATGGTATAATGTAGATAATGATGTATCAGCGGATTCGTCTAATACAAATGATTTGTTATCCTCTTCTAATTTAAAGAGGTAGGACTTCCACCATTCGTGTGTAATAGGAAACATTTGAGTGAGAGAAATCGGATTAATCATATCTTTAACTACATCTTGAACTACATCATAACGATTTCCTACGACTCGGTCAGGTCTAGAACGTAAATATAAAAACGTATTCTTGACAAAAAGACACTCGACGATGCTATGATTCACCAACGCTTCAACACGTTTTAATAAAGAGTAAGGATGTGCTTGGTGTAATTCTGTCACGTCTTTCATAAAAAGGGATAATATTCGTGTATCCATGCTACGTAAAATACCGTTTAAATCGGGCCAATTTGATAAAATAACACGGGTTCGACCTAAATCTGTTGTACTAAATACATCGTTTTTATTGATCGGACACGATGGATGTGAAAGTCGAATATAAAATCCGTATACTAAGTCATTATATTCTCCTTGTTCATCACGTTTTTGAATATAATTAACACGAATACGAGCTAAATCTTGTGATGTACATGTAGTTAATCGTTTCGCATGCTTTGACCATGCGTCTAAATGTTTTGTATCTGAAAATAAGTGATAGCAGTAAGGAAACTGTGGATCTGGAATTGGAATTTTGTGAATATAAAAATCAAGTGATAATTTAGAACTAAATTTATATTTTAAATTTGGGAAGCGTTGGTTTGTTTCTATATAACTACATTCCTTATAGGTAAAGATAAATCCGTCATTTTGTTTAAAAAACGCATGCGGATCTGTATGTTCTGTCATGAATGCTTGTAATTTTTCTTCCATATTAGAGGCATAATAAAACGGTTTTTTAGTAAATGGAATAATGTCGCGTAATGACTGTGTTACGCTCGCCATACGCTGTTCATGATATACTTTATCTAAAGGACCAAATTGTCCTTCATAATATAAAACATCAAACATGTGAAGTACTCCGTTAGCGTATTCGCAATCGAGCATCATATGAGGTAAACGTTCTATTTCTTGTGGAACAGGCACTGCTAGAAAAATATCATTACGAGCACCATTAGGAGAAACACCATGAGGATGTAAAATGTAAATGTAATTAGGCGTGACATAGACCATTTTTCGTTCTCCGTCAAGTTTGTTGGTAAGAGCATATTTAGCCATATGTTCAAAATTGGACTGCTTGATATTAACAGCTAACCCTCTCAATTTTCCATTAAAAGGATGTTGCATTCTGTCTTCTAATTCTGCCATACGTCTTTCTAAAGTACTTTTTTGGAAAAATACTACTGAAGAAATTGGAGGAAGCGTAGGCTTTACCACAAGTTCCAACAACGTAAAAAGATAAGGTCGCATTTCATCGTAAAATAAGGTTCTGTCTATAGGCATATATTCTAATTCTAGTTCATATGTTTTTTCTTCCACACCAGTCCTACTATTTCTATTGGTGACGATAGAAAAATCAAACACAACTCTACCACCACTTGGATTCTCTTTAGAAAATGTAGTTCGTTTTATCATACGTCGAAACGATTCAACGGCATTTGGAGGTAACGCTTGAATATCTTCTTCTTTGGATTCAGATATACGCACTACAAATCCTAAAAAATCAATGTCGCGTTTTATCTCTTTTTGTTTGTCAACAGCAATTATTTTTGATTTGGACATGAATCTATCTGTAACACGTTGTGGCGCTCCATCTATAGAATAGGAACTAATAAGTTCGTGTCTGTATTCACGTTGTCCTAATACGGGTAGATATCCTTTTCCAAGACGTTCTTTTTCACGTTCGAAATCGGCATCAGTTGATAACATGGGGTAAGCTAAAGCTATAAGTTGCTGTAAAGAAGAATGGGCAACACTATAATTAATATTTGTATATTCCTTTTCAGTGACACGATACGTCGTATCGTGTTTAAATGTACCAACAACATGATTAAATATTTCTTCGGTAACAGAATGACGTAAAGGAACTTGTATTCTAACCTCAAATTCATGAGAATCAGCTTCCTTTGTAAACCACCGTTTTTGTTCCTCGGAAAATTCAAAATCAATGTGGGACATATTTATTAATAACAAGATTAAAAATAATTTCATTTTTTTAATCTAAAAATAAATATAAGAGACATAATGCCCTGTACGTGCTGGACAGAAGACATATGGAGAGCTATACATATTTTGGCATTAACGAGTTCATTCAAGCAAAATGAAGAGAAAGTGGCCTTTTGCACATTTATTATATCATTAAATCGGATTATTTCATGTCCAGAAATTGAATATACAGTATGTTTATTTATGTCTGAAACAGATAATGATTTAATAAATTATATACCAACGGATACAGACGATAAAAAAGGGTCTCGTGAACGATTATTTACATGGACCTATCGCTTGAGAGAAGCAATTTGTAAAAAATTAAATACGCCCATCAAGAAATTACACGAAATGATGGATTTTTACAAAAAGAGTTCCATCACAAAAGATGTATGGGGACCTTGTATTTGGAAATTAATACATACTACTTTATTACGCCTAAAAATGGAGGATGGTATAATTACAGAACGTATGAAACAAGCGGGTAAAGCATTCATGGTATGTACCTGTATTTTACTGCCATGTATGAAATGCCGTTCGCATTGTTGGGAGTATTATTCAACGCATGATATTAATGATTATCTCGATACAAATTTACATGCCTTTGAATGGAGTGTTGAATTTCATAACGCTGTCACGGAGCGTACCAATCAAGAAAATGGTTATAAACGACGCACCTACACACCACAAGAAGCGTTATTAATTTATGCGCAAGTGCCAGCTAATAAATCGTTTCTTGAATGTAAGTTTGTGGCGGATAAATGTACGAAACATTAATCTAAAAATGAAAATTGAATCGATACTATGATACAGCACATGTCGACCGGCTACTTGTATTGTATTTCAAATAAAACCACACCTAGTGTGTTATGGATTGGTGTAACGTACGAATCTTCTCCTTTGGAACATGTAAAACAATTGAATAACCAAAAAATAAAATATCCCACTCCATTTACACTTGAATTTGCTAAAAAAATAAAAAAAGCCAAACAAAAAGAATTAACACTGTATGCTCTATTAGAACATTTTACGATTCGAACACAACCAAACAAAGATGTATTTAAATTAGAGGTACATGAAGCAAAAATGTTTTTTGATTTGATTGACGGAGACATGTGGTATCAAAATAACTATAAGTTTACAGTCGTCATGATAATTTCTTTCATCATGTTATGTTTTAGTTGGTATATTTTGCTTAGATAAGCAAAATAAAATTATACATTCTTAGACATCAATAATCAATATATCGTCGTCTTCATCTTCAGGAAGTTCAGGTAAGTCTTCGCTGTCATCTACATCATCTACTTTATCTTCATCCAGAGTCAATAATGATTTAAGCTCAGGAGGAAGTAGTTTATCTATATTTTTATGCTCAGATTTTTGTAACAAGATAATAATGTCTCTAATTTGTTTTAATGAAATGGTGGTTTTTTTCTTTTCTTCGGGAATAGCGGAGGGCGCAGATGGATTGGCTTGAACGGCGACAGGTTGCACCGAAGGAATAATGAATCGGCCTTGCATAAGTCGAATGAGAATACGCTCGGGTCTAGAACGTGTTTGATGAATACGAAACGGTGGCATATTATTAATGAGACTCTCTTTTTTAATTCCTTTATGTTTTTTTTAAAATAAAAAAAACATATTTTTACAATTATGCCATAGCTTTTTTAGAAATTACTTTTCTTTTTTTTGTAACGCAACAGTCAATTCACGCAATTCCGATTTCCAAATATCTTTAGGAGAACGTTCTAGTAATGTTTTATATTCTGATTTTGTATTATCTAATTGGCTAGTTAATGCTTTGATTTTATCATCGGAAAACGAATGAATAGGCATATTCAGCAAGTAGGAATACGAGTCGTCTTCTTTATCAAACTTGTGTTCACTCATTAATGTTTGAATACGAGCGTCCGATTGTTTAAACAATACAAGCGTATCGTTCATAACTTCGGTCAAGAAACGAACTTTATTTGTAAGCGTACGAATATGACACGTTAGTTGGTGTAATTGATAGGCTTTTCGCTTTTCGTATAAGCCGAGTCGTGTATAACAAAACTCCATCATGATATCTTTTGCCTTGTTATACTTGTGAATATGGTTCTCTGTATCGTATGCCACCATATTGGCTAATGATAAGTAGCTAATCAATTTAAGATTCTTGTCATTCATTTCAAAAGACTCTTCTGGTGTTATCACGAAATGAACGGAATCAATGGTTGAATAATTGGCGCGATAGGATAAGGATTTGGCTTCATACCAATCTTCAATCTGATTCTTGTATTTATTGGTCCAACACCCAATTGGTAGTTCAACGACGTCAAATCCTCCCTTTTTCTTTTCTGACGGGCGAACGATTCCTCGAGTAATGGCTCTGTCTCCATCCACAGTAATGGTGCCCTTGAATCCATTATACCACGGCACCAATTCAATCTCGCTATCTTCGGCATCCATCCATTCGTGAATCCACTGAATCAATTGTTCTGGTTGAAAACAAGGAATGTCGCTACTCCAACCCGTGCCAATACCTGAACACCCATTTACAAGAATCATGGGTAAAATAGGCGCATAATAAACGGGTTCGACGGTCTCGCCATCGACTTGCGCATAGGTTAATATCGGGTCATCTTCTTCACGAAAAATGTAGCGCGTATGTTTTTCAAGACGTGTAAAGATATAACGTGCGGCAGCTGCATCTTTACCTCCTTCGAGTCGTGTTCCAAATTGTCCATCTTGGTATAAATAGGGGATGTTATTACTTCCAATGAAATCTTGTGCAAGTTTGATAATGGTTTCCAATAAATTTTGTTCGCCATGATGGTATTGTGTCAATTCTGCCACGGAACCAGCCAATTGAGCAACTTTTACCGCTTGCGACGTGATTTTCTTTTTCATACATGTAAATAGGACTTTGCGTTGGCTTTCTTTTAGACCGTCCATAATATGAGGAAGACTTCGCGTACAATCCTCCATACTAAAGGTAATGAATTCTTGATTGACGAAATGAGAAATAGGCTGGAGTTCCATGGTTTTGGATTCGAATGGCAAAGGGTCATGATTTGGACGAAACTCGAGCATCCAATTCTTTCTCGAATCGGCAAACTTTTTATCAAACACCTTGATTAAATTATCTTCGGCCTGTTCGTCTTTCTGGAACTTGACCATACGTTGCCCAAATGATTTTTTAACCTCGTCACGTTTGGATGAACCAAGACCCTTTCGCCACTTGATACGAAATGCCTTGTTTCCAAGACTTTCAAGGAATGTCTTTCCTTCATGTTCCGAATAAATATCACGTTCGATTTTACCAGTATAAACGGTCATGATAGGTGTTCGCATCGCATATAAAAATTCACGATCAAGTAATGTGGGGTAGAGGGAATGAAATACGTTGAGAATCAATCCTGTGATATGTTTTCCATCCGAATCGGCATCACTAATGACGACGACTTTTCCGTAACGCAATTTCTTGAATTGCTCTTCTTCTCGGTAATCCACGCCGTGCTGTAATCCAAGAGCTTGACGAATACCGGTGATTTCACGATTTTCTTGGATTTGAGCTAATGTCGCATTACGCGAATTCAAAATCTTGCCGCGAATAGGATAAATGCCGATAAAATCACGTCCTGTCTTTCCTTGAATGCCGACATCCAGTCCTGCCACTGTATACGTTTTGGCACTTTCTCCCTCGCAAATGACCAAGATACAATCTTTGGATTTTGCGCCGCCAGCAAAATTGGCAGGGTCAAGACCTTCTACTTTAATGTACCCACGCTTTTCGGTCTTTTTAAGAGATGACATTTCTTTACGTTTCGACTCTTCAGTGAGTTCCTTGACAAAGTCCCATTTGAGTAAAGCAGATACATGTTTTTCCTCGACATTGGTTTTAACGGAAGGGGAAACATAACAATTTTTTGATTGGGATGTAAATTCAGGTCGAACCACGTTGGCGATAACGATAAATGTAAAATATTTTTTCATATCGCGCAAACTCCACTTTGTCTTTAATTTTTGTTCTAATTTTTCTTGAACAGGTTTTAGTAAATCATGAACCCATGCATCGACATGAGCACCGCCTTCAGACGTAAAACATCCGTTAACATAGGATAATTGCTTAAATTCAGTGCTGGAGCATACGGCGACTTGACAATTGTCAGATTCCATCAGAATCAATTCTTGACTGGCCAGCGATTTAGTATACGCCTTCATGGTCTTGAATGGTACGTCGGATTGATTCAATGTCACTTTCAAACCCGTAATCATGGCCGTATCACACGCATACCGCATAATCAAAGGCAACATATCGTCGGTATACGATTCAAGCGAAAAAAACTTAAAATCCGGTCTCCAACTCACTTTAGTCATACTGTGTTTGTATTTACTCAGTGCTGTTTTTTTCAATGTTTCAACAACTGCTTCCGATTTCGTTCTCATATGATTCGACCACGATTGCGTGTAACGCACTCCTTTCTCTTTATTTATAATTTCCACCTTGAATTCAAGTGAATAAATATTGGTAAGTTTAATACCAAGGCCATTTTTACCGCTTGTTTTACGCTCTTCTGTATCATCGTAATTACTGCTGGTGCGTAAACGACCAAAGATGAATTCAGGGTTCCACAACCCCGATTCATGGCGCTCGATTTCTATGATGAGACCATCATTGGCGACGCTGGTCCATCCAGTAACAGGGTCCATTTCAAACGCAATCATGTTTTGTTTGATACCGGCTTCATTGCTGCGCCACATGTTATCAATGGCATTACTTTGCGCCTCTATAAACAAGCGTTCAAGACCTGTATTGCCTTTAATTTGGCGGTAAATCAGATTAGGTTCAGTTGACGTATCAATTACCCAATCAAGACGGTCTTGGTTACGAATAGAACCGATATAGGTATCGGGACGAAGTAAACAGTGTTCCAACGGGTCCATTTCGGTATACTCGATTTTTTTGGCCATCTTTTCTATTTTTTTAATAGATGTCATATATTTTCATTTTTAGAGTTAAACTAAAATAAGTTAAGTAATCGGATTTATATAGAATGCCCTGTTTATGGACACTTGATGAATTTAATAAGCGTTGCGGTGATTTAGCGCCAGAATGTTTAACCTATATTACCGAAACCTACCCTTTTACTAAAGTTGTTAATAGTGAACTAGTCATGAACGTATCACTTACAAAAATATTTGACGAGCCTATGGAATTATTTTCAATTGATTCAACCATGGTTCCTGATAATTTTACTATAAATGACATGTTTCGAGATGAAACAATCAATCCCGATGTTATCACGACGTTGATGGACCTTGTATCGGATTTGGTGGATTACGACCCAATCGGACAAGCTGGCGATTTATGGATGTCGTTTGAGGATTTACGCAAGTGGTACGGAAACACGTTTGACGAGGATATGGCTAAATTATACCCTAATTATCAAGCGTTTAATGACTATTTCACAGATTAAATTTTATAGAGAGGCATGTATAGATATAAAAAATTATAATTTTTTATTAAACATAAATTTAAAATGAATTATGTTTTTACATTTTCAGCACATGCCATTAAGCACACACATTATCATTTTCCATTTGAGCAGTCTGTTCCTAAAAGTCCTAAATTAAATGAATGCTGTGCGCGTAATAAAAATTTAATATTTTATTGAATTAAGAAAAAGGATCTTGAAATATAATTTAAATAAAATCAACATATAAATGGATACGGGTTTTATTATCCTGCGACATGTTAATAACGAATTAACCAATACCTATTGGAATCATTGTTATGATTGTATACGTAAGTATTACCCCGAACATTCCATTTTGATTATAGATGATAATAGCAATTATGAGTATATAAAAGAGCGCACCTTGTATAAAACAACGATTATAAATAGTGAATATAAGGGAAGAGGTGAATTACTTCCGTATTATTACTATTTACATCATAAATTATTTGACACGGCATTTATAATCCATGATAGTGTGTTTATAAACAAACAGGTAGATTTTAGTGTTGATGGGTATAAATTACTATGGGAATTCGAACATAACTGGGATCAAGTCGAGGATGAAACCAAGATGATCACTGCGTTTAATGACAAAGAATTATTTAAATTTTATAAAAATAAAACATTATGGAAAGGCTGTTTTGGTGGCATGGTCATTATTACACATGATTATTTAACAATGATTAATTCGCATTATGATATTAGTAAATTATTTGATTATGTAAATACAAGGTATAATAGGTGTTCATTTGAACGTGTCATTGGGTGTTTATTACAAAAATTTAAAAAAAGAGAGACCTTACTTGGAAATATACACGACTATTGTAGGTGGGAAATTCAGTTTGATCAAAAAGATAACTATACGCATTTGCCATTGATAAAAGTATGGACAGGAAGGTGAAAATTAATGTGATTCAAAATAGCTTTTTAGCAAGTTCGGTGCTTTTTGAAAAAACGTGTCGTCTTTCGCATCTGGATTCATGACATCAAAATCTTCTGAATCTAATACGTGGTCTTGATTTAACACGTCTTTATTATCGTCTATCAAGACATATTTTTTGTACATGGGTGGTAATAGACTCAAGTCTTTTGCTTGTTCTTTGCCCTTGCTATTACTACTAGAATATTCACAATGAGAGTCCCATAACACAAATTGGATAGGACGATTAGTGTGTTTTAATTGAATGAAATGACGTAGGATAAACATGGCATATTCAAATCCAGCAGCTGTCCAAATAGCAACGTCATAATCGCGGAATAAAATGTCAAGAAAGGGTTGTAACCCAGGACGTTCGTAAATCCGGTATAAATTCTCCAACTTGACAGACCTAAACGATGAACCAAACGGTACGTGTTTTACTTCTTTTAGTTCTACAGCGCATATACAGGTATTATCCAAATCTAATATGACTAGATTTCTTAATTTTTTTCGGATAGACTCAAGATGAGCGAGTTTTTTATCCATATTAATTAATATTAGTATTTAATTATATTCTAAAAGCATTTATTAAAGTAGGATGTCTATTCAATTTGATAAGAAACGTTTACCTGGACTGTATAAATTTAAGCGTGATACGATAGAAATTTGTATTAATTTTATAAGAGATGTAATCAAAAGTAGTGCTAGACCAAAAGCTAAAGTTCAACAAAAATTAAAAGATATTGAAACAGATTTGTACGATATTTTTTGTCGATGGAACTTTAATGCCATAAAAAGTGGCGAGTTTGATTTTGATGTATTTTTGCCTACAGGCACATTTATCAACCTCTACGATTTATCTTATTACCTCAATCGTTTTAATTTAAATCTAGATGATTCCATCATCAAGTTTCCGTTTGACCAATTTAACAAGATTCGACAGACTGCCTATGCTCTAAATACTACGAATGAACCTATACGCTCTATTACGTGTTCAAACATACAAGATGAACGATTAAGGTCAATGTATCAAGGTAAAGATTTTCAAGAAGACAAATCGCGTTTATTATCACGCTATTATTACCTTGGTGGGTTGAATAACAGTTTGTCAACTCCTCCTCCTGTATTATCAATATACCCAAGTCATGAACTTTTTGGAACGCCATTCAATACATGTTGTAAGCACTACTGTAGTCCTTTTCAGGATGAAGCGATATTTAAAAGCTCGGGTTCTTTTTTTGATTTTACGGATTATAAAGAGGATATTGTATATTTTGCGAATCCACCGTTTGATGATTTAATTTGTACCTCTATGGCAGAGCGATTACTTGACCAATTATCTAAAAAAGTATTTACACTAATTGTTATTATACCCGTTTGGGATAATAAGCAACAAGAAAAATATAATTTAAAAAATTTTGGATTGCCGTTCCGTGCTTATAATGACTTGGTACAAAGTCCATATTTTAAATCTGAAACCTTTTTAGAAAAAAACAAGTATCCCTTTTTTAATTATTTTTACAATAAATACGTGTACATATCCAATATCCATTTAATTAATTTGGGCAATACCATTGATGTAAATGCGCTAATTGATGCTTGGACAGATGTCAAAAAATAAACTTATGTTAAAAATGAATTTAAGAGAGGTCATTTTAATTTGTAAAATGACGATTAACGTGTACATGAATATTATCGATAATGCGTGGAATGCCTATATTTTAAAACAAGACGAATGTATAGAAATTGGGAGCGATGAAAAAGAACAAGATGTACATCGTTCTGCGTTAGTTTGCACCTTGGAGCTATTACAATTTTTGCGTAACTGGTGTTCGGATGAATCGTTTGTCATTTATACCAATAATCAGTATAGCGTGTTATGTATTGAAAAATGGATTCCATTATGGGCACCAAAAGGATTTCGTATTAATCATACCTCTAAATTACGACCTCATACCGATTTACTTGTAAAATTATTTGCATTCAAGTCGTGTATGACGTTCAAGTTTGTTCAACATTATTCCATGTTTGAACAATATCATTCTTTATTTCCACAACAAACCAATTATACTAATCGCACCACCTATCAACCACCAGTTATAAGTGTAACCGAGTCTCCCCTTGTTATCAATGCTTAATGATACTGGGAGATAGGATGTATTTTTTAGTTCTGGTAATCTTACATCTTCAATATCTAATATCAAGTGTTTGGTATGAAATGTCGTAAAGGTTCGGTCGGTAATGATTTCAAAATCCGAACCCATCTGAAATAGACCCTTTTTATGTTGTTCATAGTTGATGGTGACTCCACATGCGTCTTCTTGATTTATACCAGAAAATAAAGGATTCATTTTATTAAGTGTATAATTTTAACACTTAATAGTAACTTCTTTTATGTTTTCATTTCTATAATTTATTTAGTAATACGTTTTACATTTAGGCCATACTGACGTTGAATTTTTTTAATTAATTCTTTGGTATCGTCGATCTTAATTTGGGTTTCAGCATATTTATTACGAGTATATTTAAAAAACATGTAAAAAAATATAAGGTCAGCAATAGAATGAATAGTTACGGAATGGTCTGATAAAGACTTGGTTATTACAGTATACCAAGCTTCTTCCTTTTCTTGATCTGTTTCAGTAACGGAAGTAACGGCAGTTACAGCTGTTACAGCTGTTACTTCAGGAACTTCAGTTCCTTCAAATTGAGTAACATGATTTTCTTTTTGGGAATCATATACTGAAGATGCCCTTTTATGAGATTCGTATTGTATTTCAGATTGAGACTGATACGACATATTAGATTTAGGTGTATATAACTCTGGCATTTCTACAGATTGGAATGAAGGCGGAATTTTTAAAGACGGTGGGTGATACGTTTGTGGAAATGGAACAGAAGGTCTATATGATTGAGGAAGAGGTACGTGTGGTTGATATGATTGAGGCAGAGGCGCTTGGGGTTGATAAGAGTGTTGAAACGGCGCCGTTGGTTGGTAAGTGTGTTGACTTGGAGCAGAATAAGATTGTTGAAATGAAGGATTGGAATTACCTTGAAAAGATACAAATTCAGATTCATGTTCTGGGAAATTCGGTGGCATTGGAATATCGTCTAGTTCAATTATGAGTTCGTCATCCATTTTGTAATCGAATACGTGTTTAATTCTAAAAAAAGACGTCTTTTATAAAACATGACCATATGAAAATTTATAAAATTTTAAACTTAAAGATTTTAAATTAATTATATTTTCTCGTATGTCTATAACGATGACCGACTTTAAAAAAATGTATACTGTAATTATCCCAGAGTGTCAAACCGTGATTAATTCGACTACACCATCTGGTGCGGCCAAAAAAGCATACTCTAAATGTGTGCGCCCGTTTTTAGTTGATAAAATCGGAAAAGAAAAACATATTATTAAATTACAAAATGAGTCTGGTAAACAGTTTGAGTATGAAGTATATGAAGTAAAAAAATTTGATAAAGTAAAGCGAGGCGACAAAGAGATTAACTATACATATAGTGTCATTGTTAAAAGTAAAAATATAAATAAAAAAAGTCCTTCTGCTAAAAAGAAAAAACAAAAAACACCATCACCGTCACCCAGACGTTCAGCAAGTAAAAGCCAAGGTCGTAAAAAGCAATTCATGTGGATCAAAAAACGCGTAAGCCATTCATCTCATAGGTCATCCTCTTCAAAATCACCAAAACGTTCATCATATAGGTCTTCCGCTTCAAAATCACCAAAACGTTAACGAGGTCTATGTGGTGATCTTCCCAAAGGTTGTGATTCTTTTTCAGGAGTGTTAAATCGTGTTCCGCTAGTTTTACGTAATATGGCAAAAATAAAAATAGAGTCTAGAAAAAGAGCTAATAACATTGGAAATTGCCATGTATTTACTTCTGTTTTGGTAATGATACAATACACTAATAAAATAAAACTTAGAAGGGTTGCTATTCCTAATACCCATTGCAGTCCTGATTCGACATGTTCAATCATTTAATATAACTAAATAAATAAAAATATTATCATGATTAATAGTAATCATGATTCGCTATGTTCATTATGCCAATAATCTATTTATTTTTACAGCAGTCATTTTAAGTATCATATTGCTTATTTATAGTTATAATAACGAATATGAAATAAATACGTGGCAATTTCCTATGATTTTAGCCATGTTTTTAGATGCAATTTTTATTATGACTATAGTATAAATGTATAGCCACGACGGAAAAGAATGGTTTCCAGCCACATTCTATAAAAAATGGATGGTCGAAGCGCGTTTATTTTTTAGAATATATCCTAACGGTATCTATAAAACGCCGTGTGGCATTATCATGCCAACTCTACAGCCCTTTCATTACCTATTTTACAAGGAAAATGAACCTCTAGTTTACTTACAAGACAGGCAATTAGAATGCCTAAAATTAAATTTTGAAACGTATAACACACTACATTTATTATCACCTATAGCAGAAGAGTCTCCTAAAAATTCCTAATTCATGATAAGATATAGTGCTACGCACGCAAGTAATACACCCATCCATTGTTTTAGCGTCATTTGTTCTCCAAATAGTAAAATGGATAAAATTAAAATAATAATAATAGATATAATTTTAGATATACAATATAATGTACCACTATTATTATTTTTTAATAATTCTACGTAAATATATATGGCTATTATTTCAATGAGTAAGACAGCCCCTAAAAATAAAAAATTATTGTATTTCAAATAATATTTTATGCCTAATACAAATAATATGGACAATACCACTGAAATATAGAGTAATAAGTATGTGTTTGCCATTTCAAATATATCAAGAAATTAATTTTGCTTATTTTATAAGCAAAAAAGGGGTTTAAGGTCGGTGTATCATGTTGGTTGAAAAAGGATTATTTTTCTGAATATTTTCCAAATCCTCCAACGTTAAACTCGAGTTTTGACGAGACACCTCCAAATCTTGGTTCTCAACAGATTGCTCAAACGAGGGGTAGTTCAAGTTAAAAAAACCGGGATTTAAATCTGTGCCAGGATTCGAAGGGACATCAAACCATCCGAATTTATTAGGAGCAACATACACATCACCGCGGATGTAATCTGTGCCAACGCCGCCGTTACGACGCTTTAGAGGAGCAAATAATGTACGGTCGTACATGTAATTTGAAGGGTCTGTAGGGTCCTTGAATTTATTCTCGATGCCGAGTTTAGGAAGAGTTGCACCCATATAGGAAAGGTCTGGTCTGGTTTTTGTTTCTTTTTTAGCTGTATTCATACCACCTAATTTAGAAAATTCACTGGCTTCAATAGCCATCGGCTCATCAATTAAATCTAACGCCGGATATGACATTTTATTATTAAGACCAAAGATAATATATTTTTATAATTTTTTATTTCATGGGGATCGTTTTTTATAGTCGCTTTTTAAAGGGTCTATTTTAAATTATATTGTTTTAATAACGTTATTGATTCTGTATAGTATACATCATTCGTAACTGGATACATGGTTATAGCCGTTTGTCTCATATCAATCGGAGCTGTTCCGCGTATCACACCGGCACGTGATACTGCGTCAAATCGAGGTGTGACTCGTGTAACATAATTAGGTCTAGCTGTAATTAATCCGTGTGTATACATTTTATCAAGGACTATATTTTTTATAATTATTTATTTTCTTCCATACAATAAATATGAATATAGGATGGGTATTCATTGCGTTCATCTTTTTTGTTTTAATACTTATGTTTATGCGAAATAGAGAACATTACAAATTAGCAAAAGACCCTGTTGATATAGATATGGTAGAACGTCTCAAATTGGATTTAGCCAAACTCCACCCTAATATAAAAGACATTGATTTGAACGGATTAATATCGTGTATACCAGAAGACAGTTATACAGAAAATAAAAGACATGTATCAATTTGCTTACGCAACACGGATGGAAAATATTTCCCATACAGTAAATTATTAAAAATTGGCATCCACGAATTGGCTCACGTCATTTCAAAAGGATACGACCCTGAACACAAAACACCAGAATTTAATAATAACTATAGCATGCTCATGAAAAAAGCGCGTGAACTTGGTTTCCAAGTTGAATAAGTCTACTTTAATACGCACATTTAGGAAAAAATTTTTCCTAAAAATTAATATATGTATAGTATAAAATGATAAAAAGTGCTGGTGTTACTCCATTTCGTTATAATCAAGGTCGTCTTGAAGTATTAGTATGTATAGGCATAGGTGGTGCTCAGCATAATAAAATATTATCATTTGGTGGCTCCGTAGAACAGGGCGAAACGTCAGATGTAGCGGCTGTAAGAGAATTATTTGAAGAATCAGGCATGCTTCTAAATGGCATCCCAGTCACTAGAGAACGCATTAGTCCATGTATACACACTTTATTTCCACAAAAAGCAGGCACGCATCAATTTTTCCATTATTATCTGATGATACATCCTAGTGATGTTGTATCATTTGTAATTCCTTCTCATCAGGAGGAATCAAAAGCGGTTGATAAGATTGCTGGAGTTACTACCGAACCTATTAAAGGAACCATGCAAAGATCACGCGTTGCTTGGGTTCCTGTAGATATACTATTAGGACGAGCAGATGTTTTTGAAAATTTTCAAGAAGTGTTAATTTTTCAATTTCAAGATATGCCTCAATCTGCTATGTCTACAATGTCTTTGCTAGCGTCTACGTCTCCGTCTCCGTCTGTAATAGAATATAAAGAGTGTGTTAAATGTACCTACCAAAATAGGTCAGATAAAGCAAAGTGTGAGGTATGTGATTTTAAATTTCCAGAATTAACATCCTTTATGCCAGCGGCCGCAGCTGCGGCTATAGCTACCTTTGAAGATACTCAATATAAAGCATGTCCTATATGCACATACATAAATAGTTCGGATAAAACTAGGTGTGAGATGTGTGGTTTTGAATTTCCGTTAATAAATCCAGAAGTTGCGAAAGCATTTGCACGTATGCTTCAAGGTAAAAATAAAGAAGGAAAAAAAGCAAGCAAAAAAAAGAGAAGAAAAGAAAGCAAAAGAAAATCAAGAAAGTAGATTATGCTGTCTTAATTCCTCCTTTATAAGCATGAATCTTTCCAATATAGAACGATTTTTTGTAGTATAAAGTAATACTTGTTTTTTTAGAATAGAGTCTTTTAACAAATCGTTTAATGACTCTTTTTCCCAATGTTCAAAGTTATATGCTAGTTCCCATTCGATATACGTATCTTTTACATATTCATCTTGTTCGACAAAATCATTTGGATTAAATGATTCACCTATAAGACGAATCATATGTTGATACTGTTTTTTGTAAAAACTTGATAAAAATGTCATTCTTATAGAGTACGTATGATTCAAGCATAAGGAAGACCTATTGATGGCTTTATTATTACAATGAGAACACTTAACCATGATATATTTAGTCTGATGTTTAAGTTTTAAAAATGTAAAAAATGAAAAAAATAAAAACGTTGGATAAATTTCAAGAAGCAACATCTCAAAAATGACCTCTAAACGTATCGCATCTAAAATCAGCAACCGTTACACTGAATTATTGGACTTGACTACCTTTCCTCTTGAAAATCTTTATTTTGAAACCAATGAGTTTGAAATTCAACAAGGCAATAAAACCATTAAATATTACAAGGTAAACATTGGCGCCAAGCAAAAGGGAGGTATTGGTGAATTTGTATTTAATTTACCTCAATTCTGCCATTCGTTTGGTGTCGATGAATTTCAAAATGAGCAAGGTAAAGCAACCAGTCATAGTGTCAGCTTGTCCATGTTGGACAAGAATATGACTTTGGAAGAGCAAAAAGAACAACTAAACATGATTGAGGCATTTGGTAAATTTATTGAACGTGTCAAGGAACATTTGTTTTCCATCAAGAAAGAGATTAAGAAGCCTACTTTGGATAAGAGTGACCTCAAGACATTTAATCCCATGCACCAAGCGTTGGATGAGGACGGAAACCCCAAAGGTAATGCCTGGTATTTTTCACCCAAGCTTATCGAGCGTAAGATTTACAATAAGGAAGACCCTTCTGATGTTCAAACCAAAATGGAAACGACGTTTTATGTTGACGGACAAGAAGACGAAAAAGGAAATCCGGTTGAAATCTCGCCTCTTGAATTTCTAGGCAAAAAGCATTTCAAGTTTCGCGGCGCAATCAAGGTCGAGAGTGTGTATGTTGGCGCAAAGATTACGCTACAATGTAAGGTATATGATGGATTGGTACGACAAGTAGCCATGGAACGTAAGCGTTTGACTACATCCAAGATGTCTCATGATGATTTGTTATTGGATGATGAATAAAGAATGAAACGTGTTTTTACAAAAAAATTAATTCCAAAAATTAATTTTTAAGCGCTGTGTGATTACTAAAAATGAAATTAATAAAATATAAAATTCTTTTAAAATATGGAGGAATACCGAAAAGAAGCACGAAAAAGATATGAAAAAACTAGAATTGAACAAGAACAACGGGAACAAGAACAACGGGAACAAGAACAACGGGAACAAGAACAACGGGAACAAGAACAACGCGAACAAGAGCAACGCGAACTAGAACAACGGGAACAAGAACAAAGAAAACAAGAATTTAATGAACAATGGATGATATGGATAACTCTATTAACAGAAGACACACTTTATTCATTACATGAATTAACAATACTAGTTGAAACAATATCAATGCCTCATGATTATATATATGAACGCATGAGTGAATTAGTGGAGCAACTTAATACCATACAAGAAACAAAAAAAATAGATGCAACCGACGCGCGTCTTATACATGAAGCCATGTTAAAATTAATACAATTAACAGGTATAGATATTGAAATACAAGCTATGGATACAAGTCACGATGAAGATTATGCTAGACATGTTGAAGAACGCGAACTTGAGCAATTACAAGACGTACAAGACGTACAAGACGTACAAGACGTTCCTATATGTTCAATAGAAAGACGTATTGGTCTAAATGTAAATCAATTACGTGAAATAGCGCGACTTCATAATATTAAAATAAAAGGCAATAAAAGAGAATTATGTTTGATGTTATCTCATTATGGACTTGTGCGTTTAGTTTAAGTAATTATTGAAACCTCTTTATGTAAAAAAGTAGAGAAATAAAAAATATTCATTAGTATTAAATGAATATAGATAATTGGATACGTGATAATTTTAAAGCCGATTGGATAAAACCTAATCCTGTAGCATTTGTAACTCATCCTATAGGAAATGAATTTAATTTTGGAGAATTTATGTATCAAGGTCATATTGAACGAATATCAGACTGGCGTGTAATTGACACAATTGGTATTAATAATTCATGTCTAATTCATTCCATATTAACATTAACTAGTAATCTATACACTAGAATGAATCGGCTACACAAAATTGCAGTTACCGAACGATTTCGTGTTTACATTAAGGACCATATTCGATTTACACATGACGAACGAAATGACTTGGAAAGGGGTCGTTTACTACCTGATTCGGTTGGTGAAAAAATTGCGGCATATTTGGGGTTTAATCTTGTTATTTTAAAAGCACAAAGAGATATTCATAGAAATCCTATTCCTAATATCATTCAAACTAATTTAGAAGATAGAAGAGTTTTGGTTATTTTTAATAAAGGAGGAATTATAGATAGACCTGATAGCGGCGTTCATTTTGAAGCAATAATGCGTCATGATGAATTAATTGCACAGCCTGATTTTAAGGAAGCAATTTTACCTCTTATAGAAGAATTATTATTTAGACCTCTTCCTTTACGGCAACCTGCCCCTCCTCATTCTAATGCTGATTCATCTATAAAAGAAATTCCTCCTAAACCTAAATCTGATAAATTTAAAAACATGATTGAATGCATGAAAAATAAACACGATATTATAAAACATAGAGCACGTGAATTAGGAATATCAGATAAAGGAACAAAAGCTAAAATATGTAATTTAATATTAAAAAATAAAGCAGCATCACCTAAACCAATAATGATAAAGCAAGTAGAAATCAAGTCTGAAAAACCATTTGAAAACCCATTTGAAAAACCATTTGAAAAACCATTATGTTCTACAAGGCGTAGTAAAAAAAAATCAGGAGAATTATCCTTACCTATGGCCAAACGTTTGGCTCATTTAAATGGACTACCTACAAAAGGAACAAAGTCAGACATTTGTAGACGACTTGCCGAAAAAAATTTGGTACGATTATATGGACGACGTTCCAAAAGACGTTCACGTTCCAAAAATAGACGTTAATTTTAGTTTTTGCTTATAAAATAAGCAAATAAGTTTTTCATGATTTTAAAAAATCAATATAGGATTGGTACAGTTCTTGGTCTGACGTATCGAGTAAATTTTTAGGTCCAAGTATGGATTGGTCTAATTTGTATTTTTTACGATATATGTCGAGTTTATCAAGCGTATAGCCACCTATCTGTTCTTTAAGTTCAGGTTCTGTCACAAATGGTTCAGGTTCTGATTCATCAGAACCGATTGTTGTAATTTTTATAGTAGGAAATTGAGGCTGTTCTTCCATGCGTTCTTTTTCTTTTATATTGGAAGGAAGACGTTTACTTAATTGACACTGGTATTGACTCCCGTCTTCTTTTAATGCTAATATCGATTCATAACTGTCTTGTAAACGTTCTTCTGTGATGCCTTTTTTAGGCTTATCAAATAGAGCCACTTCATATAATTCTTGGACTTTTGATAATCCAGGGCTGATTAATCCTACCAATTTTTCACAATTTGGATCTTCTATTAATTGACCCGTTTCATCCATAAAGAAGAATTTTTTACGTGAACGATCAGTACATAAGTAAGCAGGTTTATCTTTACCCATTAAAAATTGGTCTACCGTGAAATTAGCAAGCGCTTTTTGTGAACCTAATAATGTATCTAACGTAAACATGTCAAAGGCCTCTTTTACACGTTCGGGTGTCATGTAGGTATGTATACTAATCTGATTGTGAGTAAAGTGCTGAACGTGCTGAACGTGCTGAATCACTGGCTTGATCTTGAGTTCGTTCATTTCATTCTCAAGTTGCTGGATTTTTTCATCTTTTAGTTTAAGTTGTATAGCGATATGGTCCATTTTTTCTTCAAGTGTTTCATTATGTTGGTGTTTACATATTTTTTGATGGTAACTTAAACGCACATTGGATGTCAGTTCCTTTTTACAAAACATACATGTGAATAACTGTTTCATAACTGGAATGCCTAATTGTTCTTGTATCGATAAACATAATTTAGCTGTACGTTGGTGTTTTAGTAAAGAAGAGGAGGTTGCATAGGTTTTTTTACAATAAATACACTCCATGTCTATAGTCTATATATATATCCCTGTTTAAATTTGATTCGACAAAATTTGTCGAATTTTGTCGAATCGTAAAAATCGATCTTTTTTGGAAAATTTTTTAAAAAATTATAGTTTTATAAATTTTTATTTTTGATTTCAAAAAAAACTCAACACACACACATTTTTTCGATTCGACAAAATCCAAAAAACGATATTTTTTTTCGTGGTTTCGTTTAACCTCTAACTGAATAATCACAAATTTTACTTTTTAGTGAATTAAAATAAGGTGATTTTAACCACGAAAAAATTCAAAAATGGGTCTGATTCGACAAAATTTTGTCGAATCGGTGTTTTGATTCGACAAAATTCGACAAAATTTGTCGAATCGTAAAAATCGATCTTTTTTGGAAAAATTTTTAAAAAAATTATAGTTTTATAAATTTTTAATTTTTGATTTCTAAAAAACTCAACACACACACATTTTTTTGATTCGACAAAATCCAAAAATTGATATTTTTTTTCGTGGTTTCGTTTAACCTCTAACTAAATTATTACAATTTTTACTTTTTAGTGAAATAAAACAACTTGATTTTAACCACGAAAAAAAGTAAAATTGTGTCTGATTCGACAAAATTTTGTCGAATCGGTGTTTTGATTCGACAAAATTCGACAAAATTTGTCGAATCGTAAAAAAGTGTTTTTCAGTGAATTTTACCTGATTTACTTTTTTTTATTTTTCAAAAAATCGATTGAAAAATGAAAACTAGATTAATTAGATTACACAAATAGAATGGAGCTACACCTTACAAATTTCAGGTGTTATACAGATCGACATTTTAATTTTCCACAAGGAGTTATATTAATAGATGGTCCTTCTGGAAAAGGAAAATCAACTTTATTTCAAGCCATCAAGTATGCTTTATATGGAACAGTAAAAAATGTGTGTCGGTATGGTGAGAAAAAAACAAGCGTGCGTCTTAAAGCCCTTGAACTCGATATTTTACGCACCAATATACCTTCCAGATTAGTCGTACACCATAAAGAGCGCATGTATGAAGATTTAGAAGCGCAAGAAATGATTAACAAACGATTTGGACGTCAGTTTGATATCACGTCGTATATGGCACAAAAAGGAACCAGTCAATTTTTTACTTTATCAGGGGCAGAGAAACTTGGTTTATTAGAAGAATTGTCTTTATCAGGAGACGAACGTATTGCGACCTTAAAAACATCGGTTCAAAAAGATATAAAAGAGATACGTAGTAAATTAGTCGAAGAACAAGCACAGGTTAAAATACTGGAACGACAAATTTTATCACCACCGTCTTTTAAATTAATAGGAGGCATTAAACGTATCGATGATGTCATGGATGTCATTCAATGGTCAGAACAATTATCAGGATTTTGGGAATCGCAACGTCTTGTGATAGAACAAAAATTAACCTCAACATCTACTTCCATGCGTGTTCAACAGCATAATAAAAAACAGTATGATGTACTAGGTAATGCCATTAAACCACTCGCAGATGAAAAAGTTCAATTAGAAACAGAACTCGTTTTGGTAAAATCACGATGGTCTACAGATGATATAAATGCCTGTCTTTATTCAATTGAACAGCATGAACAAGCGTTACGTTATGAACAAAAAAAATCTGATCTTGCTGAACGTACCCAAACGTATCAATCATTGATTGAGAATGAACGTGTGTCAATCGAACAACAAAAACAAGCATTAGTATCACGTAAATTGCCTGAACCAGAAGATCCTGCGCCTTTACGAGCCCGTTCTACATTATTACAAGAACGCATGTCATTATGCGTGCGCATTCAAGAACTCGAAACAGAATTAGCCAATCCTAAATATACCGACATTAAATCTAAATGGGAAGCATCCTCTGAAAAAGCTGAAAAGGTGAAACAATTCTTAAACGACGTAGATACACGCCGCTGCGTTCAGTCCTGTCCAAGTTGTAAAAAAGGATTAATTGTTCAATCCCAGCGCATTATGATTGCCGATCACCAACCGATGAGCGAAACTGAAAAAGCAAAGGAAGTCGATTTGAAGACAAAATATCCCTTATTATTAAAACAACTTGAAACACAGCATAAACTAATGGTGTCACAAGATGGGATGCTCACTGATTTGGCGCGTTTACGAAAAGAGTGTGAACTGGAATCAGGCAACGCAAAAGAACTCATGGCACACATTCGAAGCGAATTGGATACGTTACAATCCAAGTTGGATGCTATCAAGACGACATTACATACAAATGCGACACTTGAAAAACAATTAGCCGATTTAGCGACTATTGACCCTGAAAAAAAGTACAAGGATATGTTGGCAACAATCACACGGTTATCCGATGCGCTAAAAACATACCAAGTAGGTCAAACATGTGATACGTTAGATGCGGTTAAACAAAAATTGATAGAGATGCAAGACGCGCGTCGTGATGAAGAACGACTAACAAAACGTATCGGAATTGTTTCTAGCACATTATTACAGAAAGAAAAAGAGATTTCGGCGCTAAGTGTGGATACGACAGATTACCAATCCATAATGGAAGATGTATTACAGCAACAAAAATGGGTAACGGATAAATACCAAACTGCGTCTCATGCGGTATCACGTTATAAACAATATCATCATGACATGTTAATTTATGTAGAGTATCGAAACAAGGTAAAACAAGTATCTGAAAAACAGTGCCGTTGTATCATTTACCAATCTCAGCTCGAACAGCTTGAAGCCTTATTTACACACATTATTCATGCGGAAGGTGTATGTCTTGAACAATTTATAAGACGAATCAATCGTACCATGGCGTGGTATATGGAACAATTTTTCCCAGACCAGTCTATGCGTATGGAACTCGATAGTGAAAAAGAATGTAAGAATGGAGCCGTGCGACATGAAATTTGCGTGAAATTGACACAACATCAATTCCCATGTGAATTAAAAGCATTAAGCGGAGGTGAATACGATAGGTGCGCACTGGCGTTCATGTTAACCATCAATGAATTATCCCATTCACCATGTTTGATTTTGGATGAAAGTATTAGTAGTTTGGATATGATGCTATCTGAAGATGTGCTAGAAGTCATTAAAGAAAAACAAGGTGAATTACGCAAGTTTGTATTATTAGTGAGCCATCAAGCCAATACTGGATTTTTTGATCATGTGATTTCTTTAATGTGAGTGTCCGCCTATTAATTTTCTAAAATTTTAGAAAATAATGTGATTAGGCTTGACGTTTTTTATTGCTTTTTTTAGAATGTTTTTTAGTGCGTTTTTTATTGCTTTTTTTAGAATGTTTTTTAGAATGTTTTTTAGCGCGTTTAACACCAAGTGATTGTCCTCCTTCCTCAAATACAGGTTCATATGTATCAATAACACCATAGATAAAAATGGATAAAAGGTATCTATAAAAACTTAATTCATGAGGAGTGACTTTATAGGACTTGCAATTTTCAATCCCTGGTCTATTATAACGATAATACCTGTCAGGATAGTCGCAATTAACAAATTGATTGCCTTCACGATCAAATCCTTGTAAAAATCGGTCGATATTAACATTTGTAAATTCAAATGGTTGTTTTGTATAGGGTGTTGTAAAACTAATTCCTCTTGGGTCAACTAGGCCATCTTTTGCACTATTTTGGCTTGAAAACGATAGACGATGTTTATCATTTACTTTAATAATCCAATCATCATAGGCGCTATAATCGGGGTTAATTATAATTTTATAAAAAGTGACAATTCCATTATAAGGTTCGCTTTCCTTAATATTGCCATAGTAAATACCATATTTATATAAATGTAAGTCGTATATAGGAGAACCAAAGTAATCAATATAAATAGGGTTTTTACCATCAGGCATGGGTACATAAAATCCAGACAATACACTTACATACCTGCCATGAAGTTGATTGTAAAAATCTTTAAATTTAGCTTGTGTTGTAAATAATAAAGGTAAAGTGCCTGTGCAAACCAAAAATACAGATTTATTCAACATAGCAAATTCACCTTGCCATCTTTCTATATCCGTATTCCAATCACCTATGATATCGGCATTACGTTCTCGGTAAGCGGGGTGGAACATTGCCATCAAGATAAAGGCTGTAATCGTTGCCGCATTTGAACCGTTCGAATGTCCACTCAATACAATTTGTGTTATATGGTGTTCAGTACAGATTTCTCTAATAAATTGTAAAAATTCAAAAAAGATATTTTTTTTAACTATATTTGGATTACTTTCATACGGACCAGCGTCTGTCTGTTCAACAGTAAATCCTTTATCTAATGAACGAATATCATACATTCTAGCTCCATGATTGAATAAAATAAACATGGTTTTATTTGCGACAAACACTCTAATAAATCGATTTTCACAACCTGTAAAATAGCATTTATTAGCAGAAGACTTGTTAAAAATAAAGTGTTTAAATAGAATGTGTTCCTCGGGTAATGGTAAGTCTATTACTCTATCATAGTCTTTACTATTATATTCTTTTGTTTTTCTTTTAATAAAACTAAAAGAACCGTTAACGTCTTTTTCTTCCATATTTGTTTCTAGCGTAATAGCACGTGTCAAAAGAGGTAAGTGCCAGAATAATAAAGATTTGTACATTTGATTTTCATGATAGGGTGTAGTATCATCGAATGCTATTGTTTGTTCGGGTATCATTTAAGTTTATGTAAATAAAATAAATTTTCTCTTTTTTTTTACAAAAACAAAGAAATAGGCTAGTGACTCTTATTTATGCGTTCTAATGGTCACTTTTTGAGTATCTCTTTTTTCGAAAAAGTGGTAAAAATGAAGTAAACCCGAGCATGGTCTCGTCGCACATCAACGAGACCATGGCCTCCAAACCGCTCGTGTTAGAAGACGAAGTTACGACCCTTGCACGCTCGATGCGTTTGCCACGTAAACGAGACAAGATGGTCTTGTTACGACAGGTGGAGTGGCGCTTGACACGTCGCATGATGGTGATCAAGTGGGAACGCTTTCCACCGGATGTGGTTGCGCTCATGCTTGCGTTTGTTGGCAACGAAAGTGAAAAAGAAAGCATCAAAAAAGAAAACAAGGAAAAGTACGCACGTCAGTACGCACGTCGTCATCAGCTGGCTGTTTTTAGACAGGATGTCCAGTCGTGGAACCGATGGAACGCATGGTCTGTCGTACCAAACGATAGGTTTGCCAAGATGCGCGATGGGGCACGACGGTCGTTGGAAGACCTTGCCAAAGAGATGGGTGACCACCCTGCGTTTCCGTGGCTGTAAAGGTACGTTTTAAAAAAAAGCGCTGTAACAGGTACGGTGTAACATGTACGTTGTAACAGGTACGTTGTAACAGGTACGGTGTAACAGGTACGGTGTAACAGGTACGGTGTAACAGGTACATTTTCTTATGTAAATAAGAAAAATGCCGTTAAAAATGAAAAAAAAATTAAAAATGAACGTGTTACATGATGTCGAAAATGACGAAACGAAAATTGACCAAAGAAGAAATCGAAGATTTGTGTTCAATCATTGAACTGAATCGGTTTATACCAGAAGAGACGGCAACTTGCGTGAGGAATGGATTGGTAAAATCGATTCGTGGACAACTTGAAGCAGTGACCATTTATCCCAACCTGATTCCTAAATTAAAAAAAATCATTGAAAAAGAGTATTATACAACCCAGCTTCAAGCAGGAGAAATGGTAGGTGTCCAAGCCGCAACAAGTATTGGTGAACCAGTGAGTCAAATGACATTGAACGCATTCCATTTTTCAGGCATTTCTTCAATTGGTATTGCATCGGGTGTGCCACGTGTCGAAGAATTATTAAACGCATCAAAGAAACAAAAGAGTTACGGTATGACGTTATATATGGATCGCAAATATGATATTCATGTATTGAAACGTAAAATTATGTCTTCCATCATGGAGGTGTATCTATCTAATATAACGGACCATTATATAATTGAATACGTTCCTTCGTTAAAATCATTAAACGAAGTTGATCGTAAATGGTATCCTTTATTTTTTGCTATGTATTCTAGTGAGATTCTTGAAGAAGGGGAATTAAAGTACCATTGGCGCATTCGGTTTCAATTAGACAAGTCAAAAATGTATGACCACTCTATTTCATGTTTGACTGTGGGTAAAAAAATAGAAGAGGCGTTTCGTGATTTATACGTGGTGGCTTCACCTGATAATATAGGAATTGTAGACGTCTACGTCGATTTTAGTCAGATGAAACTCAAGAAAAAAGAAGAAGAAGATATTGCTATTCTAGATAATAAAAAAGAAGGAATGTGTTTGTATAATATTATTCTTCCTTATCTAAATGACATTCTTATCAGTGGTGTAGAAGGAATTGAAAGCATGTTTATTCGTGAAGATAAAGGCGAATGGGTGATTGATACGCAAGGAAGTAATTTAATGAATATTTTTGCTTACGAAGGATTTGACGCAAAACGGTGCTTGTCAAGTGATATTTGGGAGATTTACAATATGCTTGGAGTGGAAGCAACGCGTCAATTTATTATTAATGAATTTTACAAGGTGCTTGCCATTAGTGGTGCTTCTGTAGGAAGACGTCACATTGAATTGCTTGCCGATTCCATGACATTTCAAGGCAAGATTAATTCAGTGAATCGATACGGTATTGACCGAAATGAGACAGGACCTTTAGCCAAGGCAAGTTTCGAAGAAAGTGTAAATAACTTTTTCATTGCGTCCGTCAATAACGAAACGGATGATATGGGTGTCAGTTCATCAATTATGGCAGGTAAATTAGCAGAAATGGGAACAGGATACATGGACTTGATTTATGATGTTGAAGCCAAAATGCCAGAAGTCAGTGTACCTGACCCGATTGCCGAAAGAGAACGATTGAAACAATTAAAGAAACTAGAAGTTAAACCAGTTCAACAAGCAGTTCAACCTGTAGTTCAACAGTATTCATTAGCAACACAAGTGTCACAAGCGACTCAAGCGTATTCATTGACATACAACTTGTCATTCATGACACAAAATGTGGGCGCAGTGGTTGAACATACAAATCCTTTACCCTATGCAGTTCCACAAACAGTCGTTCCAAAACCATATGCTTTACCAAAAACGATTGAAAAACCATCGCTTAAACCACTTACTAAAATCAAAACAAAAACACCAATTTTGGAAAAACCAAATAAAACTCTATCTATGTCAACGTCCATTCCTACACCAATTTCAAAAGAAGAAGTACAAACCGTGTCTTGGGTCAAAAAACCAAAAAAAGTGGTCATTCAATTTAGTGAAGATGCGTAATAAATGATGTTACTTTTTTAAAAAAAGAGGTGAAATGAATTAAAAAATTATTTAATTCATAATGCCAAACGATTGTTTTAACCACATCACTATTACGTCTCGCCTAGGGATTAGTGACTTTATACATGAAATAGAAACGTTACCTCATATTCGTATTGAAAAAAAAGGTAAATATGGAATTCGTTTCGAATATATGTCAGCATGGAAAGCGGATTATGAGTGGCTAGAGGAATTTCTAGAAAAATATCCTTCCTGTTGGATTAAAAATGTATGGAATACGGAAGACGGCAAAGCAGGTGTATGGATTGGTTATTTTAATGATAAAACATATATCAAGGCATTAGAATGGGAAGATTTATCGCTTGAAGACGAGCATTATTTTTTTATATAAAACCATTTTTAGATATAGAATTGTTTTTCTTCTTTTTTTTTCTAACACCATTTATAAATGACACAGTTATCTGCGGATATACACATGTCTATGATATCGACTATTGAGAAAGACGAAAGTTGTATAGCCATCTTGCCAACTCCAAAAGAGCAGAAAACCGTTTTTCAATCACCGATGCCTGAGTCTATTCCTACTACATTTCGTTTTTCATCCTATAAAAATAAATTAGAAACGGCAAAATGTTCAGCAGTATATAGTCAATACACGACATTGGCGCTTAGCGAAGCGATTTCTACAGGTACAACTGTAAAGCCTCGCTATATCATTGCACCGATGAATACATCGATTACTTTTTTTAAAACCGAACAAATTAGCGCATTTTCAATCTCAAATGACGAGTTTGAAACCATTCAAACACACGCAGCTAATTTACCGCATTATTATAGCTGGATGGATCAATCGTTTATTCTACGTCCATTTAATCAAGGTTTATGCGGAAGTTGCTGGGCAGTCGCTGCTGCCATGTGTTTGAGTGACGTGTTTGCCGTCAGTAAAAAAACAGATGGAAACCCAGATTTAAGTCCGACTTATATTCTAAGTTGCTTGCCACAAGGACAATGTAACGGTGGCGATCCAAGTGAAGCCCTACGTGATATGGTTAAAAATGGTATAGCGCCATCTTCGTGTATGAATTACGATTGGTGTAATAAATCTGGATGTTCAGGTGATCCTCTTAAGCATTTTGATTCAAGTGATGTGAATAAATATATACCGCCTTGTAAGTGTAGTGCAACTGTTTCAACCGAAGCACCTATGTATTTTGCGACAGAAGCAATGGCTATTTGTATCCCACCTAAATTGTCTGAATTTTCAACAGCAGAGGGTACAGAAATTAAATTTTACTTGGAGAATTTATACGGAAATGTAGCTTCAACCAAACTTGACTTGAGTACTAAATCCATACACTCTATACGTAATTTGATAAAGTATTATATCCACACATACGGTCCCATGATTGGTGGGTTTCATGTGTTTAAAAATTTCTTCAAGGGCGAGTATCGCGAAACCAATGACATTTATGTGGAAACGTGTACCTATAGAGGTGTACAAGGTGTAAATTATAATGATATCGAACGCGATTGGGTTGGTTCACACGCCGTGGTTGTAGTAGGATGGGGAGAAGATATGATTGATAACGAAAAAGTGGAATACTGGGTGGTACGTAATAGTTGGGGAGAATCATGGGGTAAGATGGGTACATTTAAAATGGCCATGTATGGTAACGATCCTACAAAAAAATACCAGAATCGTGTCTCTCAATTTGAATACCCGTCGATTGTAAACACGGACCAAGGTATTGGGATAACAGGTGGTATGCTTATGATGAAGGCGGGTTTAATTAAACACCCTAAAAAAACAGACCTTCCAGTAATTCCCACACCGGAACCTTTAATTACAGTAAATGAACCAGACGCACCAAAAACTCACCAGAATACTAATTATTCAACCTCCTATCTAGGATTTGTTATTATCGTGGCATTTATTATCGCTCTTTATTATATATTTAGACAAAAAGTAGATACATGGGTGATTATAGGACAAACTATTATATTATTTATCTTTACTGGTTTTATTTTATCTATTACACAAAAAACGACTTAAACCGACCTCTTAATATAAGATGAGTCAAACTGAAGACAAACTGATTAATGAGTTGGTGACAGAACTGTTAGATGAAGTTAAAACTGAAAATAAAGAGCCTGTGCCAAACACAACACAAACAGAACCTAATTCTGTTGATTCCGAAAAAAAAGAATCTCAAGAAACAAACCCATTTGCTAGTGCTATGGGTAATGGCATGCCAAAAATAGATTTGTCTCAAGCAAATAAACTATTTTCAGGATTAATCAAGTCTTTTATTCCTCCTGAGCTCAAAAAAAATAAAGACGTACAAAAAATGTTTGACATGTTTTTTAAAGATGACAAGACAAAAAAAGAGGATGTTCAAGATAAACTTGAAAATGAAGATGTTCAAAAAGACGATGAAGACGTTGAAGATGTTCAAGAAGAAGACACCGAAGACGTTGAAGACGTAGATACCGCAGACATTGAAAATGAAGACACAGAAGACGAAGACGTACAAGATGAAGACACTGAAGATGAATCTCAAGACAATGTTCAAGAAAACGAAGATAGTCAGGATGAAGATTGTGATTGTGATAATTGCGAGTACGAATCAGTTAAATACGCATTTGTAATTATGCGTGATGATAAGCCTATCGCCTATACAAAGAAATTTAAATACGCACAAAAATACATGAATAAATTGTATAGAAATCTAATTATTAAACATGCAGATGTATTTACTAAAACAGTGCACGAGCTAGGTAGTATTAGAGTATATGAACGTAAAGTGTATACTCTTTTTCCTTTTCAAGATACTCTTATGGCGCATTTTTCAATTAAACAGGTTCCAAATGTAGCATAAATATGTTAATTATGATAATTTTGCTTATAAATTAATAAGCAAAATATATAAAATTTATTCTAATAATTTACTTACATCACATGCGGTTTCTTTACAATCACTTGGGTTTGTCATGGTGTTATAAAAATCTTGTTCCTCACCATTTGATTGTTCTTGTTTAATTACGTGTTGGGCTTGTTCTTGAATCTGTTGTTCTTCGGCTTGGACTTGGGCTTGGGCTTGGGCTTGGGCTTGGGCTTGGGCTTGGGCTTGAGCTTGTGCCTGTGCTTGTGCCTGTGCTTGTGCTTGTGCTTGTGCTTGTGCCTGTGCTTGTGCCTGTGCTTGTGCTTGTGCCTGTGCTTGTGCTTGTGCTTGTGCCTGTGCTTGTGCTTGTGCTTGTGCCTGTGCTTGTGCTTGTGCTTGTGCTTGTGCTTGTGCTTGTGCTTGTTCTTGTGCCTGGGCTTGTGCTTTGGCTTGGGCTTGGGCTTGGGCTTGTTCTTGTGCCTGGGCTTGAGATTCTTGAGATTGGACTAGTTCTCTAGCATAATCTTGAGAAGGCTGAACCTTTGGTGTGTTAAAATACTGAGCACGTAACTGACGTTTTGCTACATAATCATAGGAAACGGGTGGTTGTAATGTGAGCGCATTTGTCTTGTCACACGATACAGGGTATGAAATTCCGTTTTGTATACGAGTAAATGCTCCGTATGTTTGAACACTTTGATTGACTGGATTTACTTTTTCTACACAAGAAGAAACAGTAGAAGAGGCGGGAACATTTTTATTAGATACCATCGAACGAAATAAAGTTTCCTGCTGAGGATTAGTTGATTTAACATATTGGTCGCATTCGGTATCCCATTTATTAGCGCATTTATCCACCATTAAAGAAAAACAATTTGATTTATACATAGAATAATTCGAACTTGACCCAGAAAATTCGCCTTTACATACTTTAATTTGTTCAGTAGGAACAGGGGGTGAAATTTCTACGGAATAGGATCCGTACAGAGAGTCAGACGATGAATCCGTATGTGCCAAAAACATCTTTTCTTTACACAAGAAAAGAATTAATTACTTTTTCATTGGAACTAATCGCTTTTTTTCAAATACGGGTTTATCAGATTCATCGATTTCATCCATCGTTACAATTTCGGGAGGTGTGATACGTACCATTTTTTGGGTAGGAACCGCTTGTGCTGCTTGTGAGGTTTGTTTTATTTCGCTGTCATTTTTGTGAATCAACTGAGAAACAAGTGCTTCTAAACGCTCAACGCGCGTCAATAGACTTAAAAATTCTGTTTTGGGTACTGAATCGGTGGTTACAGAACTCGGTGTGTTATTTTGTTCATATTCGTTGCCATATTGACCCGAATTTAATTTTTCAACCACATTACGAATTTGTGTCAACATGTGTTTTGGAAAAATCCACCCACGACCTCCTTTAAGACGTTCATTAAATGTTCCACCAAGAGCACTAAGCGCTTGACCATGATGTTCAAGCGTATTACGAACAACAATCGCTTTTTCAGAATACATTTCGACAATGATGCTAGTCATTTTGAAGGATAAAGATGCGTTTTATAATTTCATTTTTTATTCTATCTTGGAAGTAGAGTGTATATTTGCCATAAACGTGTCGTTCGACCTTGAGCGCACTGTCCTAATTGTACCATATCTTGTAATTGTTCTTCAATTAAGGGTAAAAGATTCTGATCGGTTTCAATATGTTTTGAAATAACGGCAAGAAGATCTTCTGCTCGTTTTTGGTTGGTACGGTCCAAGTTGGCGTCTTGGTTTATATTCGCAAGTATTAAATCAACGCCATGCTGAGCGATAGGATTTGTCATGCGTGATTTAATCGCATGAATCCATTTTATTTTTTCTTCATCAGGCATGTCAAGTTCAAATTCTTGTTCTTTGTAGGTATAATCAAACTTGTGAACGTCTTGAAAAAGATGTCCTGTTTGAACCAAAGGGTTTATTGGTTGTGGATTTTGAAATTGTTGGATTAATGTGTTTTCCGATATAATGTTTGTATTTGGTAGTTCTTGGTTTGACGCAATCATTAATTCTTCCACCGTCGTAAAATTATTCATTTAATTATTTATATTCTTATAAATAATTAAATGAATTGGATTCTATTTTTGTTATTCTTAATTATATTGCTGGTCTTTATAATTTTGATGAATTACATTCAAATCGTGCGTCATGAGCGCATAGAAATGCAAAAAGACGCAGTCGTTGGTGATATGAAATATTCGGCGAGAACCCGTGATTACAAAGGATGGTTGATTTGCGACGGTAGATCGCTTAAACGTGAAGAGTACTATCAATTATTTAAAGTAATTGGTACAACGTATGGCGCTGCATCTACCTTAACATTTAACTTACCGGATTGTAGAGGGCGTGTATTAGGAGCAAGTGGCCAAGGTACCAATTTAACAAACCGTTCTATGGGGACAAGCGTCGGTGAGGAAAAGCATACCATGTTACTTTCAGAACTCGTGTCGCATACACATACAGGAACAACAGATACAGCAGGAGACCATTCTCATACTGGAACAACAAATGTTGAGGGTTTACATAGTCATACGCATAATGCAAACGGGAATAATGGTACAGAATGGGTGGGTTTAGCAAGTTCGAATGGTAATAATACAACTAATAATGATTTAGATTATACTTACGGTGAAATAAATACATGGGCTAACCCTCGTGCTTTAGAAATCAATAACAATGGTTCGCATAGTCATACTGTATCTACCGTATCAAACGGTGCGCATACCCATACATTTACGTCAAATGCTACTGGTGGAGGACAAGCATTTAATGTCATCCAACCCACCTTGTTTATTGGAAATGTATTTATTTATTATGGCTGTAAAGAACACGACGCCCACGACCACGACCACGACCACGACCACGACCACGACCACGACCACGACCAAGAACATTACCTCGACAACTCCCAAGACCAAGTCCAGGCACAAGACCAAATCAAAACACAAGACCAAGAACATTAATAATTCAGTTATTTTCTTATAAAATAAGAAAATGAAACAATTAGTAAATTAGTGCTAGATTAATGCTTATTACCAAATAAGTGTGAATAGACATTTTGTAAAATAATTTGTTTGGTTGGGCTTGATACATTAAACGCTTCTTCATAGGATAGCCAAGCAATACTCATTACCTCGTCGGATATGTAAGGAAGGCGCATTTCATGTGGACAAGATTGGTATGTAAAAGGCCTGTCACAGCCATTTTCAATAAAACCAAGATAGTAGACGCTTTGGTATTTACGATGGTCGTTCCCATAAAATGATTCTTCAAATGTTCCAGCATATTTAAGTATAGTAACATCGTCTTTCGACATGTTGGTTTCTTCTTGGTATTCACGTAAAGCACACTGAAGTGGCGTTTCTTCCGAAAACATTTTTCCTTTAGGAAATTCCCATAAAACATGGTCAAACACAACCAAATTTTGAATCAACTCCATGATACGGTCGTAATTTTTGGTAAATTTATCTTTGGATTTTTTGTATTCGATGCGGTACAAACGGCGTTTGGGTGATACCCATAAATCTTTCCAAAGCATATCAAATGGGTAGTCCATGATACGTTGTTTTTCTTCTTTAGTAATGTGGCTTATATAATCGGCCATCATCTCGTCCGATGTATACATTCCTCGAATAAGGCATTCATAACAAAATGTATCACGACGAAGTGTCATAAGAAATTTAATCTCGTTTTGAAAATAAGTATAGATTACTACACCATAACTTGTGGAAATTTTTGTTTTATACATGTCTTTGAATGACATCTCTCTATACATATCTATTTTTATATAATAATTCATTTTTCACCTCTTTTTTAATTTAATTATAACTAATAAATGTCAGATTGTCCATATTGTTATTTTCCTTCCATGTGTCAACTTGTTACAGATAAATTAGCTAATTTAAAATCAAATAGCACTCATTTTTTTTATTTTTTTTATAAGTGCCAAAGTCTATATTTATATAATGATTTCAAATATTATAAAAAAGAAGAAATAGATATAATTACAAAGTATATCAAAAAAATATCCTATTTATTCCATCATATAACAGGTGAAAATGAATTGAGTATTTTAAATAAAATGCAAAATGTAAGAGATGTCATTCAATCTGAACTTGTATCTATTCAAAGTAAGATAATTGTGCGCGAATTACTATATAATGACAATAAAGACTGTGTTTGTGTATATGGAGGAGGAAATTGGACAAAAGATGAATTAGATAACTATAGAATCAAACACTAAAAAAATGTTAAATTAAACCCATCTCTATAAATTAATATGGAAGACGAAAAGGAGCCTAATTATGATATGATGACGGATGAAGAATATTATAAAGAGATGGAAAGAAAGGTAGAGCATTACAAGAAGCATTATCCAGACATGTACAAGAAAGCGGAACAATGGCTGGAAATGTTGGACCATAGTGAAGTTTACAAGACACATTCTGACATGAATGCCACGCCTGGAATGCAAGTCCTTGATATGAGCGGAAATGTAGTCGAAACAGAAGCTCATAATCAATGTATGGATATATTGAAAAATATGAATTTCAATGGATTTACTGAAGAGGATATAACTGAAAAAGAGATTACACTTTTAAACCAAACGATACCGGATTGGAGAACTAAACTAATCAAGGAATAATTTTAGTGTTTAATAATTATTTTATTAAACTATAAACTTAATATACGTTTGGGTAATATAGAATCTATAACCCGTATTATATTATAATTGCCCGTTACTATAATAATAAATGCTAATAAATTTATATTTAATACGGTTATATCCTTGGTAAAAATAGTCATTCCTATAAAAATAAAAATAGGAGAAGATGCTAATTTTACCAAGCCTAATCCTCCTAAAATATTTATACCTAAAATAATTGAATGGTGAGTAGTGTTAAAAACTATATTTATTAAAAATCCTACTAGACCTACCAATCCACCATAAATTAATGTGGTTTGTAAAAAAGTTGATTTGAACGTATATGCGTAATTACATTGTTCACAGTGTGTATAGGATAAAACATTTATACTGAGATTACGCCATGTATCCAAACACGTTTCATGCACATATTTCATGGTTCCATTACATAAACAAGGCGAGAATAAAATACCATTTGTCTCTAAACAAATCCTACACATAGGTTCATCCATACTGTTAATCATGTATTCATTATTATATTCATTTTTCCACGGCTTTTTAGGTTAATGAAAAAATTATTTCATTAAAGCGGTTTATACCGTTTCCATGACTAATAAATCAGATATATAGTATAAATCCGATTTATTATTGATACAGTGTATCTCTTTTTCAAATTTATGAATATGGGTGTAAGCGTAATGTATACGGTCTTTTACACAAATTGTTTCATTACGAATATAAGCTATAAAATCAGCATACGTAATAGATTTATAAAAAAAACGAGTCAAACCACTAAGCCATTGCATTTATACTATACGTTTATTCTTTTTCAAATAAAAAAGAAATTTAAAATTAATTTAGGGAGCACTGAAACGTTTGCGGGTACTCATCATTAAATCATCATAAGGAATATCGGCATTATCCACCTCGGCTTCAGCCTCTGGTGCTGCCGTAGCTTTAGCGCCAGATTGCGTGTGACGACCCAAGTTCGAACCAGTCAATTGATCAGCGGTAGACATGGTGTTGTAATGAGCCGCGCTGGTTTCATCCGGGTTGAGACCCAAAGAGGGGTTCAAGTAATAGGAGTATTGGGGACGAGATACACTTGTCTCTGCACACATGCGGTACATGGGGTCCATACCCATTGTTTCACGAAAATTGGTGGAGAGAGCCGAAGGACGTCCGTAAATGTCAAAACTAGAGGTAGAATTTACGACGTTGGTGGTATTTTGACGAGTCATGCCAAGTTGGGCAGCGTTTCCGGAGACCACTTTGCTGGTAAGAGCGGCAATAAACGATGGAGTGGACATCTGTGTTTTGATAAACACCAAGATTAAAAATAATAAAAAAAACTTTTTTTTATCAATTCTATCTTGTTGTTTTTCATGGCTTTTTTTTACAAAGTCCTACCAAACGTATTTTCTAAAACTTTAAATTTAGAAAATTTTTCATATCCTATTCACTAATTTACATTAAACAATTAATCATTCGTGCCATAATATCAGGGTCCTGCTCGTAAAAATCTTGAACAGCCCCCAATCCAGTTAATGCATGTGGTTCTGTATTTTGTTCTTTTAAACGAACCATGCGTTCAACACTAGGGAATCCCGATTCTTGACCAAACCCATCATCACGTGCTCCACCTGCTACTCCACCTGCTGCTCCACTTATATCTATGGCAACTTCTTTTTCTTGTCTTAATACAGCATAAAAATGCTCTCGTTGTTCTCTAATTCTAGAACGAATTGTTTCTGATGTGATTAGAGGAAATGGTATATAGGATTCTAATTTTTCATAAGAAGAAGGTATCGTGCTTTTCAATGGTTCAAGAGCTACGTTTTTTAATAGTAACAAATCAAAATGTTTTTTAGAAATGTCAAACGCTAGGTACATGGGTTTATGAATGTTAGCAGGAATTTTACGTTTTTTTTCATATTGTTTTGCGCTGATATAGCGGTCTGATAATTCCTCTTTTGTTGTATCATAATAACAGGATTCAACACCATCTAAATAATAAATATTAACATTAATTTTACACATGATGGCGAATGCCATCACATCCATGGTTGTCCCGTACCTATCATATCCGCATACATTACTGCTACATCCTTCTTCTAATAATTTTAAATAAGACGCACGCGTACCATCTCCATATTGAGTATAAAAATCATCAACGCGAAATAAAGGACTTTTTTTATAAAATTTAACTAAATTTCGTCTGATGTGGTGTTGATTCCAATCGTTTAATTCCAAAAAGCGAATCGCATTCAAATGACCTGCCATGGCTGTAAATAAACAATTTCCATCTTTTTTAATGTTATAGCGATCAAACATAGCATCATAAGGAATTACAGTATCTTCGGTAGGAATTAAAAATTCATTTCTTTTAAAAATTTCTTCTTGATATCTGGCTCCATATTCACCACTTTCCTCTACTTGAGATTTTAATTCAAAAAATTCAGGATGTGTATCAAGCAAAGGACCACGTATTAATCCATGTAAAGGATATACTTTTTTTCTTTGTACCGCATCGAATAAAGCATCATTTGTTGTATCACCAATTTCAAGTATTCCTGCTAAAATAGCTTTATCTCTTGATGATAATTTCGCTATAGTATCTTTACTTCGAAATCTTTTTCTAAGTAACAATGATTTTAAGTCCGGATTACAGGATGCGTCTTCTAAATATTTTTTTATCATTTTAAGGTTAGAGTCTTCAGGACCATCATGCCCTTCAATCAAGAATCTTATCAAATTATTTAAACACGGCTCATCCGTGCGAAAATCATTATAAATACCTTGTCTAATGGCATCTGATGCTTTTATCAATCCATCAGCTTGGCTTGAATACGTGATTATTTCACGTTTTCCATTAACTGTATTAATTAATTCAATTGTGTGATACAAAGCTCTTCTCGGGTCAATTTCTGGTGCTTTTTCTTCAAATGCAACTTGATCTTTTAATTCGCCTTGTTCTTTTGATTCGCCTTGTTCTTTTGATTCGACTTGTTCTTTTAATTCGCCTTGTTCGTCTAATTCACCTTTATACAATTTAATTTTGTCTTCATCGTACTTTACTTGACGAGGCAATTTAATAATAGGGTTTTTAATGGCTTCTTTTATTTCCTCACAAAGCTCAGAACGAGTTGAGTTTGATTTTTTAGGAATAGCCATGCCTTCTTTATTTTCAACATAAGGTATTTTAGTAATTAATTTTAATATTTTATCCTTATTTTTCTTATTGCCATCACATATACCACTTTTATATTCACTATTGAGTTCTGAACGTGACTCTTGTATACCTTCAGTCTCAAACGGATCTCTTTTAAAGATCGCAGTCATATTATTTATCGTAAAGAAAATAAAAAAAGATATTACAAATGGAATTTTGTAAATCAATTGAATCGATCCCCTTGGTTAAGCGTATAGAGCAAACCTCACTAGCTAAAAGCAAATATTACCCTCGTTTGCCTTTAATTATAGACAGGTATAAAGAACAAGACCCACCCATCACACAACATAAATATCTTATTGGACCAGACATACAATTTTCGGAATTAATGGTTTTATTACGAAAACGAATACAACTTAAACCCTACCAAGCCTTATTTTTATTTAACAAAAATACTATGGTATCCATGAATGATACGATAGGTAATTATTACCACCAATATAGCGATAAAGATGGATTTTTATACATTATTTATTCCATTGAAAATACATTTGGTTAATTTTACACCTTTGGAGAAAAAATACTATTGTAATAACTAAAGTTTTTTTCAGAATCAGCCTTTCTATTATTAATACCCCCTTGGAAGCTAAATATGCATTCTTACCATCTTTATTATATTTATGTCCAGTATCTTTAATAATAATCAAACCCTTTCCAGTGACTACTCATACCCTTTATATCACGACCCTCGAGATCATATCTCGTTCTAGTATCTTTATGCCAACCACCCCGATCAAAACCTCTTCTAGTATAACCTTCTTTATTAAAACCTTCTTTATCATAACCATTCCAATCATAACCTTCTTTATCAAGATTATCTTTATCACGACCAAATTTATTATAACCCTCTTTATCATAATAAGTTCCACTATCTTTATTAATACCATCTCTACTCCAACCATTTTTATTATAACCATCTTCACCATAACCATAATAATCATAACCTTCTTTATTATATTTAGTTCCAGTATATTTATTTAAACTACCATCTCTACTCCAACCATTTTTATTAAAACCTTCTCTATTATAACCATTCCAATCATAACCTTCTTTATCATAACGGTCTTTATCTCTACCATCTAAATTATATTTTGTTTTAGTATCTTTATTAATACCCTCTGAATTCCAACCCATTTGATTATAACCTTCTTTATCAATACCTTCTTTATTATAACCAAATCTATTATAACCTTCTTTATTAATACCTTTTCTATTATAACCATTTTTATCATAACCTTCTCTATTATAACCTTCTCTATTATAACCTTCTTTATTATAACCTTCTTTATTATAACCTTCCCAATGATAACCTTCCCTATTATAACCTTCTTTATTATAACCCGACCTACTAAAACCATCCCTATCATAACCACCTTCATCCGAACGAGTGGGTACTTTAAAACCATCTTTATCATAACCATCTCTATCAGTGTTTATAATCCATACTTTAAAAGCTTCAGGTTCTTTGGACGATTTAAGAAGATAGTATTTAGGTCGTTCTTCACTACTACACAATTTTTCATAATCTTCTAATTTACCAATTATTTTAGCATCTTTTTCATCTATATAATCCCAACCATCACCACAATAGGGTGGTTCAAACCTACTCAGGCTACCAGAATATTGACAATTACGACGTCGCGTCGAATGACGTTTTCTTGAGATTTTTCGTTTACTCTGTTTATTTCGTTTCATTTATATAATTAATTTTTTAAAAATAATTTTTTAAAAAAATGTGTACCATATGTATTAAAAAACTAAAACCGACCTTCACTTTGTCTCAACATAATATTGGATATATGTTGTTTTTTACTTGATTCTTGTGTCTTTATTGCCATAATAGGCAACGGTCTATCCATACTAAACGAATTCGCATCGGTACGATGATCCGTATAATGCGTTGTTTTTTCGACACGGCGCATAAACGACTCGTCCACGCGATCGATATCACCTGCAATACCCACATTGGTTACAGCCGATGTATGACGAACATCACGTCTTAGATTGATTTCTTCCGCCTCAGGTTGAATGACGGCTTGACCCGGATTTGATGACATTGAATAAAGTTCCGCCTTTCGTTCCAATTCCAATTCCGCATGATCCACTTGAATAATAAATTTATCGGCGCCTGAAGCTGACTTTACGAATTTCCATGTATACTCTTTAAGACGTATAGGTTCGCCGTTATCACGAGACAAGGTAATGGGCTGACCTTTAGCCGAATGAACCACAATATTAATTTTATCATGAATGGTGCCTTGTATGGATTGTTCATGCCCCGATGGTTGTTGAATGACAATACTTACATTTGTAGTCATGTTTTTCAACAAGATATCCTTCATCTGTTCGTTGTGCTCGGTATGTGTTACCATTTGAACACCCGCTTGATTCGTGCCTTTACCTGCTTGTAATTCGTTTCCTATATGCGCATCCACACCAGATAAATGGCGTTGTCCATCGATAAATTGATTACCCATTTGATTGGTACCTTGTCCTACTAAAAGCGCTTGTCCAAGATGTGACTCTACACCTGATAAATGACGTTGACCATCGATAAATTGATTACCCATTTGATTTGTTCCCTGACCATAACTAATACGATCTGTTACAAAAGAAGAACTGTCAATAGGAGTCGTTTCGCCACCCAACCCATTTTGATTAGAAGACACGCCGTATCGTAATCCACCATCTTCATGAATAAAAACAGAAGTGAGCATGTCTGGTTTTGAATACGTCATTGGACCAACTTGATTGGTTCCTTGCGCAATATTAAGTACCTCTTTTACGTGAGAACCCACATCTGATAAATGATGAGCGGACGTATCCTGTGGACCAGCCATGGATGAGGTCACTGAAAAAGATAAAGGTGTCAAGACAATACCATTCGGGGTATTTTCATACTGAAAAAATTTTTGTAATTCAACCGATTCCATGCCCTTAAGTTGTGATAAAACTTGTTTTGTAACATACTCGTCATTTACCATATCCTTGTATGTAAAATTATCATAATAGATACCCATTTCCTTGGCAGGCATGGCTGTGGCTTCATAATGGTCTCGGTCTGCTCCGATAGAAAAATTAATTTCGCTATTATCCATGCGTATCTCTGAATGATCGTCGCGCGTAATACCCGACCCGATATTGGTTTGTCCAGCCACATAGGGACGTTTTTGGCGAGATAATGGCTGTAAATCCAATAGACCAAATTCAGGAGGACGGAATGATTTATTAATCTTGTAGGGATTGCTGGCTGAACCAAAATTCATGGTTGTGGTTTGTGGCGCTCGGTTTTGATAATCTACCTCCACCATCATATTTTTACCTTTTTGCCAATTCGTAATTGCGTCATTGATTCGTGAAGGCTCATTTCGAATTAAATGGGTAATATCACCTTCTTCAACACGCTCTTTTTTTTTAGTAAAAACTTCTTTTAGTGGCTCTTTATAAATGGTTGGTTGTACGGGTCCACCCATACTGACGCCACCGCGCTCTTTTCGTGGATATTGAATACACGCCATTATTAATGAATAGAGATTTTAAGTTTTTATTTTTCATTATATAAAAAAAACCGCTTTTGTCATTTTGAAAAAGATTTAGTAAGCATATTAAAAAAAGCACCAAACGAACTTGATAAAGAGCTTTTTGTCGAAGAATCCGATGGCGTTGAAGATAATGAATGTGATTTTTTTGGAATATTTATTGGGATAGATGAACTAGTAGGAGGTGTAAAATATTCCATGTCGACATTTTGATAATCTTGTTCGTACCCCTTATTTGTCCTACCACGTCCTGTTATATCATCCGTGTCATCACTACTAAAACAACAGGATATATACGTATTTTCTTTTTCTTTTTCTTTAATAATCGCCTCTAATTTAAATACATGTTCCTCTAATTCACTAATACGTTTTTTATCATCTTTTTCAAATTGTTTTAATTCTATTAATTCCAGTACGTCTGTTAATTCACACACGTCTTGTAATTTAGGTTCTTCGTGTAATTCAAGCACGGAAGGTAATTCAATTGCGTTTGATAATTCACGTGCGTTTTGTCCTTCTAATATATGTAATATAATAGGCGCATCAGGTCTATTTTCAGGTTGGTACGAAAGCATCTGTTTTATTACGTTAATGTATTTAACATCAAGTGTATCAATACTTTGGTAATGTATAGGAAATTTTATTTTTAACCTATAATCATCCATATTAATTAATTTTCCGAATGGATGACTTTTATACATTATGGTATAGAATAATATACCTAATGCCCAAATATCACTTTTTATGGTATAGGGCTGCATAAATAATAATTCAGGACTCATATACAAAGGCGTACCACAAATCGTATTAAATAATTGATTGTATTCCTTTATCATGGTAGAAAACCCAAAATCGCATATTTTAATGACGCCTTCGTGTAATAATATATTCTTTGGCTTGATGTCTCTATGTAAAATATTATTTTGGTGTAAATAGTCCATACCACGCATGATTTGAACCATAATGTCAAGACGTTCTTTATAGTCATGGTCTTTTTTCAACCATTTTTCTAAATCACCGTCTTTACAGTATTCCGTTACGAGTAATAAATAATCACCATCAAATCGGTATTCATATAATGCCATAATGTGGGTGTGTTTCATAGACTGTAAAATATGTATTTCTGATATGACCTTGTCTTTAACATTAGCAGGTAGTTTATTGAATAGTATTTTTTTTAGAGCAATATCGAGTTTAGTATGTTTGTGGTAACCATGGTATACTTTAGCATAAGCACCTTTTCCTATAGCATCTTTGTTAATTATATAATTATTCCATTCAAATGTAGACATCTATATATTAGTTATTTAATGTTTATTGTTTTTTTACAACAATGGTTTGTTGAACAACAGGCTTCCCTTTTGTTGCTATATTTAGATCATTGATAATTTTATTGGTTTGGTCTCCGGCCACTTGGCTTAATACTTTTTTAATTTGTTCCTCTTTTTCTTTTTTAGGAAGGGCTTTTGTTTTTGTTTTCGTAACAGACATAATAGACATGTCATTGATTAACACACCTTGATGTGCGTTTTTGTTCAAGTAGACTTGAATTTTATCCATAATCGCCTTCTTTTTTTTCTTTAGTTCATTTACAATTTTGTTGACACGGTCAATCTCGGATTGGATTGATTTGAGTTCAAGACTTGCTGCATTAATATCAAATGGTAACATTTATTAAATAACGAGTTTTAAAATTAATTTAAACTAAATTCTATATATAGCATGTCGGTGCGTAAAAAAAAAGAGTTGTTACACCCGATTTTTTTAGAATGTAAAAAACAAGTAACAAATCCGTTTTGGAAATCATTGTTTGAAGAGTTTGCCTATGGTAAATACCCTAAACAATTGTACATTACCCAAAATCAGCAGATTCAAAGTACCAATAGGAATCAATTTTTTCAGTATACGTTCAAGGATAAGTCAATCGACCAAATCATTATTGATATACAGGATTTATTAATGTTACATACCAACCTGATTTCCGAAGAAGAGATTCAGTTGAAAAAGAATGAGCATACCAAATTTAAGGAAGAACAATGGACATCATGGAAAGATATCAAAAAGAAATACATTAAAGATATTTTATTAATGGAATTTTGTATGTCATTTCGTGCTTTACATAAATTTACTACCGAACAATGTATTATTGCGTATCGTGACTTATTATCCTACATGACCTACCATTCTGACACACTCGACATTCAGCTTAAAGGAAACCAAATCGACCATATTGACGGTATGATTGTATGTAAAGAGACTCAAAAAATAAGTTTTCCAGAATCGGTCGAACGACAAGAACTGATTCACCCAGCACCCGACCTAGTCACGCATTATTGTAAACGATACTTGTTGCGTAGTGCTAAATTCTTAAACGAATTTGTATAAGTTTTTAAGCACGTCATTAGTTATACATTTAGAGTAACCAAAAAAATTTTTGGTTACAACATTTTTTAAAAATAAATTATAATATTGATTTATTATAAATGTCAACATACGGAGTAGAATTCGACGGTCACCTATATCGTGATATCGGCAGTCCTTTAAACGAAATCATTAATTCCAATTTCGGAATTAAGAATGTAGGTAAAGTATACAAGTTAGAAGCGATTAAAGGCGATACTATTCACGCTATACATATTTATGCTAAAGAACAAGGATGGTTTTCGACGACTTATATGGTAAGAGAAGAAGATTTAGGAAATAAAGAAAAAATAGAAGACTTAAATAGACCATTTACATTAAGATTATTTTTAGCGGAACCATTAACTCTTATTAAGGAAGTTACTTTACATCAAGAATATAGAGGATTAAAAGGCACAAAGGCTAAAAATATAAAGAGTAGAAGTAGGCGTATGAAGCATATGAAGCGTAGTGAGAAGAAATACTCTATAGAGCGTACTATGCAGCTTAAGAAGCGTAGTATGAAGCGTAAATAAATTCTATTCCTAATTTTCTAATCATTGTTAGAAAATAAAATGATTTTTAAAAAGGCATGACATAGTTTGGGTTATAACGCTGGTTTGAAAACTCCCAAAAATCGGGACACCCAAATCGAAAGTTGGGGTCAATCATATTCAAGTTGGCTTTATAGTAAAACACACAATCTTCGACATTATTGCTCGTTGAACGATTATCAATAAACAAGGCTGTATAATCACCCGTGATGGAATCTAGAATGGCTTTGAATTCTCCAAATGTAGGTATAACACTAGCATAATTTTCGTATAAATTCTTTCTAAACTTTTCATTGGATTCACGCAAAATAAAGGTGCCATCAATACACCCACGAATATCAGGTTTAATATCAATCGAGTACTGAAGGGACATGATGTAGCTCATTTTTAAATGGCGACCATTTTTAAACAAGTACTTGAAGGCGGGTTTGGTGAAAATACGCGTGTCGTCCATACAATCGTCCGTGATAAAGAGCGACCATGGGTTGGATAGATACTGTTTAGCTAATTTCTGGCGCTTGATAAATGATTCGACCAAGGTTAAACTGAGAGGATGAATAAATAAACTAGGAACGTGTTTTGAAAAAAACTGGGTACTATCTTCTGTACCGTTACAGAATAATCCGACCGGAAAAATGTGGCGTTTGGCGTGCATGTATGACTTAATAATAGAACTCTTACCTGTACCGGGTTTACCAATCATGGCGTATTTGACACCATCGTCGTCTATACTACGTGGGCGTAAATCATTTACATCCAATTCACGTATTCGAATGGTTACATCTTCGACATCGCCGCTTTTATCATCTTCATGCTGATATTCACCTCCTACACTATAAGAATAATCCTCAAGTGTAGGAAATACATTAGGACTTGTCTCCATTATAATTATTTAACATGTGTTTAAATCCCCATCAATACGACTTTTTTAAAACGTCGTACCAAAAACATGTAATTGTTGATATATTTCATTTGTAACTCTTTTATTATTCCATTCTTTATTACTAAAATGCATCGAGAATATTTTAGGCCGAGTAGAGGTGGATATGGGTATGGACGTGGAGGATACGGCTTAGGTCGTGGCGGATACGGCTTAGGTCGTGGTGGATACGGATTAGGGCGTACCTACGGTCATTTATGGAATGCCCCAGTTTATTATAATTCGTATATGGAACCGTGTCCATGTAACTGTTATAATGAATCAGAAGCGGAATGTAACGCACGCCGTATTTTTTATAATTGTTAATTTGAATAAAAATTTGCTTATTTCATAAGCAAACACATTACATACCATTAAACCACTTGACGAGATACTTACAAAACCGATCGCCTTCGTATACATACCATTTTTTATGATTCCAGTCGAATTTTCCTCCCAATTCTTTTACCACATCTTTATCTTCAAAATCAACGTGTAAATCAAAACGTCGGTTTGAACCATTCTTTTTACGTAAATAAAAATAAATGGCTGAACACAAGGCCGTATCCCAATCGGCCGAATGTAATACCAAATTATCAAATTTAGGCAAATTACACATGGAATATAATTTATCAAGTTTGAATTTATCCCCGAATTCAACTACACCCATTGACATGGTACAGTCGAATGTTGCTGCCTCCCATGTTGATACATAGGCACGTCCTTCAGGGCTTCTGTATAATTCAGACAAGATCACATTCTTGTCAAACAAGGCGTTATGTGCTACAAAAATTTCAGTCTCTTTTACCAATTCACACATACGATGGATAAATTCCTCATGTGTAATACCATGGAATAAAGCTTGCTCTTCCGTAATATTATGAATAGCAGTGGATTCAGCAGGAATAGGAAAAGTTGGTTTTACTAGAAAACACTGTTTTTCCACAAATTGTCCATCGTGTGTGTATTTTTCATAGGCAACTTGTAAGACACGACACGTGTTCCACGCCTCTGAATTATGAACGGGTTCTTTTTTAGGAGGAAGACCTGTCGTTTCTGTATCAAAACAGGTAATGTAGGGCAATACTTCTTTCTTGACACTTACCGGTTCAATCACTTCAACAATGGCTAGTTCTGACTCGAGTTTGATATGTTCGTCAGACGCACATGTTTCGGTATCAGATGTATCTTCTAAATCGGGAAGATCTGCCAATCCAATAAATCGTTTATGGCACAAGCGTGACAAGATACTCCCTTTTGTGCGTTGGTGATTTCTAGCAATGATGGGGATAGGACATCCATTTTTAATCTCTTTCAAAAGGGTAATTTCTTCTTCCAAGGTCCATTCCGTTCCTGTACGTCGCGTATTAGGATGCGTATGCATTATTAAAATTATGTATACGCATCCTAATTTTTCATTTTTCATCGATTAACTTTTCAAGAAGAGATTATGCTCGACATTTTTTAGAACGACGTTTATTTACACGGCGTTTATTAGAACGACGTCGTTTGCCTTGATACAAGTCGACCAATTCGGTAAAAGACTTGCTTTTTATAAACGCGTCAATAACAGGTGTCCATTCTCCCCAAACGGGTTGTTGATCTTTTTGTACTTTTTCTCTAAGAAACATCATTAATAAAGGTTCATCACGTGATTTAATAAATTTACCATCACCTGTTCCATCTTCTTCTGAATCGGCTATTTTTTGAAAGAAACCATACATCCATTGTTTTACCAAATTTTTTTTACGTAGTGTTTCTTCTGCTTTTAACTCTTCCCTTGAACCTTCACCTACTATCAATTTTAATTCTTGAGCAAAAATACATATCGGTCGTTCTACTATTCCAGCTGCACATGAAAGTGATTCATCTCCGTAAGCGGATTCATTCGATTCGATAAAAGCCGCTGCCCAACGTGTTTGAAAGTAGGGATGCATGGTACGTAATATGTGCATGACATCAAATAAAAGGTCATTTAGGCCTACAGTGTACATTACTTTTCCTCCGCGTTTTATGGCTAAACGAGCTGCTTCATTTTTGAATTTACATACTTTAGCAATTAAATCATCAATCTTTTTTTGAATATAAGCTTCAACTGTGGTATCTATTTTTGATAAATAAGGACGATCGTCCATGCGTGCTGCGAATTCAATCACCATTTTTTTCAATTCGGGCAATTGATCTTGTTCTTTTTTAATCGCTTTTTTACGTCCAGAGGATTGTTGTAAAATGTCTAAGGCTTTAGGAAGATCTTTAAAATTATCAAATGCGTTGTGTATTCCCATTGAACCGGATGATATTATATCTTGTTTAATTGTCAATGCATCTGATAATTCTCTAAATGTAGCATGTGTTCCAGGTACAAATGCTAAAGGGTCGGGATTTGATTGTCTTTCTAATTCAGCTAATTCTGGCCCATTTAACCTATATCTTTTATCTGTAGCTGATAATGCTTCTCTCACGACTCTTTGAACAGGTTGTGATCCAACCGCTGCTGTTGCGGCTACATTCATTCTTGGTCTTGATTGAGAACTACCCGCTGCTGTTGCAGCAACAGCAGGGCGAGCAGACGAATTTGCGTATTCTTGTCTTAGCCAGTCTTCTTCCTCTTCTTGAAGGCGACGCGCTAATTCTTCTGATTCATCCAACATATCCCATTCGCTAAATTCGACAGGTGCGGCGACTGCTGCTGCACTAGAACTCGCATTCGCACGGTATTCTTGTTCCATGGCCAACATAGCTAGATATTGACGTGTTTCCTCATCGGATAAACCAGGAATAGCCTCTGATAAACGGTATGGAGAACTGCTCGCATGACGTGCTGGTGACTTGAATAATTGTACTTTGGTGGGTAATGTTCGAGTACGAGCGACTTTGATAGCATCTATTGCGTTTAATAAAATACGCACGTCACGTGTGTTATCCGATAAACCTAAAATGCGAGCCAAATTACGTCGTTTGGTGTCTGATAATGCAGATATAACGTCACGTGTCCATAGTGTGCTTTGAACTATAAACATATCTTTTACGTGAATACGTTGTTCAAGACCGTCAAGTAATTCTAAATAAATTTGGTCAGGCGTATGTGGAAAAGCGGATACATTAAATAAAAAAATAATCACGGCAAGCTGCATTTTATTATACGAACGAGGATTAATGTCTAGAGTTGTTACAATTTCTTCTAGACTTTCTTTAGTGTTATCACGTAATAATTCTACTATTTCGTGTCGCTCTTCCATTTAAATATTATTTATAAAAAATAAATTTTGTATAAATAATATGAATGTTATAAAATATATCATTTATTACTTTTTTCCTACTCAAGAGTCAGTATCTATATTAATAGCAACTCCTATCGCGCATACAATTTCACCCATTCTAGTTAGTTGCGTTATAAGCAATAGCATAGCATATCCTATGGTATATCTAACGTCTTATATATTGGTACGACCATTATCATGTATAACATATCATGTTATAAATAATTATAAACCTACTTTTATTGAATTAATGCCCATAAAGTCAAGTTGATTTTCTTATAAAATAAGAAAAGAGTAAAAAACGCGCTGATTTTTAATTACATATACTTGAGCAAAGGCGTGTCCTTGATACCCACATCTTCCAAACTCTTTCGAAAGGTTGGGATTGCTTGAGCGGCATACTCTGGAAAGTTCTTATCCAACTCCGCAATCTCGGCTTCCGTCTCGGCACGGGTCTTCTCATAGGCCTCTAGCTTCTTCATAGTTTCCTCACGCACCAAACAAATGTTGGCGCATTTCACCTTTAGTGCGATATAGTGGTCCAAACTTACCTTCATATCTTCCGGTGATTGCTTAGACGAATCAAGGAGCTCCTTCTCACGCTTCTTTAGACTGTCAATATCTTGCTTCTCCTTTTCTTGTGCGGCCTTCAAGTGAGACTTTGCCACCGTATCCATCTTCTTTTTCAAATTGATTTCGTGGGTCTCATTAAAATACATCGGGTCAAGAGTCAAAGGAAACTCTTTGCCTACATATCCAATATGAATCTCGTGGAGACTGTCTACACTACGAATCAAATGCTCGGCCCATGCGTCAGCCTCATCCAATGTGCCGAACGCACCACGAAACTTGACGACACCAAAGCATCCATCATCATCTGGCTTGGCACCAGGCGAAGGCGTAAAAGAATGAAGAGAATAATAATTCATTTGATTAATGGGAGGGTCTACACGAAAACGTTGAACTTTGGGAAATTTATATTGAACAAATGCCGAATTAACAAGTTCGGATTTAGCCTCCTTTGTTTCATCAGCATTCAAATTAGGAGTGCTCGCAGATAAAACTGGACGAGTAGTCATACATTCAGGCTCGGATTTTACCATAAAGTTAGTTTGAAATTCTTCACGAAATGAATCAGTCGATGACATTATTACTTAATGTTAGCCTTTTAATACCTTTTATTTCACGTTTTTTTAATAAAAACCATGTTAAAAGTTCAAACGGTTGGGTAAAATACCCATCCTAAAAGTGAACAACATTTTTCATAAATCTCATCATGTTCTATTTTACGGTCAATTGTTTTAATAATAGGGAAATCACCTTCTTTACATGGAAATTGATTCTTTTTTAATAACTGATACAGGACATAGTATGAATTTAAAAAATTCGAACGTGTATAAAGAGATGATTCTTTGATAACTTTATCATAAACAACAAGAATGCGCTCAAAATCGTCCATCAATTGTTTCTCATAATTACCTATATCTGGACATGGAATACCTGTTAATTCGCTATAAATCAAATTCATATCTTCATAGTATTTATAAAGTCCATTTTCTTGTAAAAACATTTTAATATGATCCTTGGTAATTTGCGTATATTTGCCTTGTGCATTAACTTGCGTTAATCCTGAATCTGAAACACATTGATGAAGTATTTTAAATACAGAAGCGTCAATATACTTGTTTTGTTTGCCTTGAAATTGTTTCATGGTATCTCTAAAATGGGTCTGTCTTATATAACTAAATTTCATGTTATTATTGATACGGCTAAAATCTTTAAAGGAAATCGTTTCATCTTGGTACATAAATGGTTGTTCGCAATAACAACTAGGACAAATCATACGTGTTTCATAATTCTCATAATCCACGTTACAATCAGGACAAACATAAGATTTATGTTCGCTCTTAAATTGAGGTAAAAAAGAACATAAATTAGGAAATGACCGAATAATATTTAAATAATCGTCTATACATTTTTTTTTACGAATCATAATATCGGGGGTCATCGTATTCTTTTTTTTAATAAAACTATCTTTTATGGTGCAATTTAATACCGTTTTGTATTCTTGTATTATATTATCGGTTAGGGTTTTATATTCTTGAAATGACGTAAATATATCTATTTTATGATTGATATCTGTTAATTCTTTATTATATTCTAATTCGTCTGTATATGAAATTGTTTTATCGAGAAGCAAATGTTCAATATGCGTCTTGCGCTGTATATTAGTGGCGTCATACGCCATGGGTTCGATTTTTTTTTCCAGCATGATATGAAATTCATATACATTGAATTCGTCTTTTTTCATGTATATGTATTTTATTCGTTTTAAATCGTTTGTATAGTTAAACACATCATACTATTCATGAATTTACGAATGGAAGGTGTTACATTTTTAGGAGACTTTGCTGATTCATCCGATGACATTGAATTTGAAGAATATATTGATGAACCTTTTTTTGTCACTGAAATTCATGATTCTGTGACATCTCCACTCACTCATTTAGAGCAAATCATTCAATCCGATGTTCCATTAGTAGATAAATTCAGAGCATTTCAGTCCATGTGTCGGTCACCTTATATTGGAAAAAACGAACGATGTACCCGCATTTTACTGGATGTATTAGCTGACTTGAGATTTACGCCCGAAGAACGGTTTTCATGGCTGACTCAATTAAAAATATCATCCGATGTACTTGAAGTGTGTTTATATGGATATGTATATTGGTTTTATACCTATGATACACCTCTTTTATATAAATTAATGAGTGCGCAATTTTTATTAACACATCCAGTGGACTCGTATCCATTTATGAAGACCCATATGAAATTCAGCCAACAATGGTTATACCAACTTGCTAAACGTGAAACAGAAGATATTCAGGTGCGTTCAGAGGCGGCAGACATTTTAATTCGTCTAGGCACACCCAACTTTAGACGCGTTGCGCATGATATCATTAATACATTAGGTAATCAGTACGTTGAAAAACGCATGAGAACCATTTATTCCAATTCTCAAAATGTTCACGATATTATCAATATCAACCCCATGATTGACATTCTGGTACAGCATACGACACCATTAACTGTCGGCTTGGATGATATATTACATTGGCTGAATGATAAACCTAGTGAAGCACAAGAGAGTTTTCAACGTATCTCGCTTGATACTGCCATGTATCATGGCTACCGCATGACCGATATATTACGTCGTGTATACCAAAGAGCCAATGTCTCTGAATATTCTGACGACATCAAACAACGTCTTATTGAAGAACTATTAGAAATGAAAGGGTGGTGTAGCACGGGTCATGTTGTTAGACTATTTAATACACTTCAAGGATTTGACCCACTCATTCAACTTGCTTTATCCGCAAAAGATGAAATATGTGCTTCTGTAAATTCTAGACTTTCGAAACATATGAGAGCAGTGTCGGATGATTTAAGGGATGAACTCGTATCCGCATTTACTAGTGATGAAAAATCATTATTAGAAGAGTTTGTGGACACGTATTCAGTTTACGATGAACTCAAAGAGGAATATAAAGATGTATTATCCACCGAAACATTTAATTCCTATTACCATTACGCCATCGATAGATTTATGGGCAAATGAATTTAGAGACGTGGTAAATTCAAAAAATTTTTATAATGTGTCATTATAAATGTATCATTCTCTATTTGATGTGACATTACCAAAATTTCATGCTGGAAAAACAGAACGTTTTAATATGACATTAAAAAAAATAGAGATTGTTTTTAGTATCAATGTACACGAAAAGCCTGAATTTTTAAAAAGGCAAATTGATAATATTACAAAATATGTACAGGGTTCTCACTGTATCATATTAAGCTGTAATGATTATATGGCCAACGAATTAAAAAATCATACTCTCCCTGATACAGTGATTATCAATCCTGAAATTTTGAATAAAGTGCGTGGCGAAGGAACCCTCACACAAGGCATCGTTTCAAATTTATGCTATGCCTTTAATAACATTACATTTAACTACTTTACCGTATTATCCTCTCGAAATATGTTTTATAAAACAATGAGTACACATGATATAGACATATTACAAAAAACATGTCCTTCATTAGACGAATTTAATAAAATAAAAATAAAACCGCTTGATGATGATTACACAGATTGGTGGTGGCCTGACTTTAAAAAAACCTTGCTTGCTAAGTATTATTTAGGATTAGGCTATGGTTTACACAAATCAGAACATGAAGGTCTGTGTTTCAGCTATAATGTATGTAAAAATATATTAGATTTTTTTGATACGCATACCGATTTACGCGACGATTTATTTTTAGCTAAAAGTTGTGTGGAAGAATTTGGCCTTCAAACTATAGCATTCAACGAGTATAATCCAGATAATAAGCATTATGGCCACATTAATTTAGGCCAAGGTGTATTTAATAATTGTAACTATGAAGCACAAAATAAGTACATGTGTAAAATCGACCGCATTTAAAGATTATACTTGCTTACTTACTTCAAATTATAAAATAATTTGACATGACTAAATTACTCTCGTGCCATATGCGCAAACATCTCTTCTTGGGTAAGGTAGCAGACGTTTCCAACACAAAATGTTTTCTTGGGTGTACCGAAAATCTCATCTTGGGTAACATAACACACATCGCCCTCGCATACAACATTATAAGGGATGCCTTCACCCTGAGATGTAGCTACCGCTTTAGGCTCTTCGTCTTCGGATTGTCGTTGAACAAACTTTTGACGCGTATCCACACGTTTAAGAACCTCAATCAGATAATTCAACATCTCTTCCGCCGTCTTTTTGCCATTATAACGAAGATAGGGTTTTTCTCCCAAATAAATAGGCATGTAGGGAACAAACTTGATGGGATCCACGGTTTCAGACGACTCTTGGATAATACGCTTGTTTTTCATGATATCGCATACGGCGACAGTTACAGGCAAATTATTTTCCTTGATGAATTGAGCCAGTTTCTCCAATTCGGGCATCGCTTGGTCGCAATACGCGCACTGAAGACTGTAAAACATGACAAGAGTTAAATTTTGAGCCGAAGGAATGCCTAATACAAACCCGCGATTTCCCTTCATCTTTTTGAAATGTTCCGCATGGAGTTCTTTTATGGCAGATGGATTCATTATTATTATAGTAAAATATCTTTTAAAATCTTCTTTTTTTTTATTCAAAAAAACAATTATTATTTAATATATTGTAAAGATAATAATGAAACGTGATATGTCAGTCCTACCAGTTCTGAAATTTAATGCATCGTCTCTTATATTTACCAATATAGACGATATCGACACTGTTTCAAGAATGAATAAAGCAACTGTTATATCTCAAAAAAATATAAGTGACGTGATTCCAGCTCTTGATGCCTATGAGATAAAAGAAAATACTCATATCTATATTATTTTTAAAGTAGAGTCCGATGCTGATATTTTAAAATTGAAAGATATACTTACCAAACCCTACTTATCCAAAATCAATTGTATGCGATTTACACTTTCTACTGAAATACACCACTCTCAATTAGGGGCTGTTTTTAGAGAATTTAACATTAAAAAACATGAAAACACATACCAATTTACACCAAGTTTAATTGATGCCATACAATTAAGCCAAGATATCATTGATAATTTATTATGGAATAATGTATCCATGGTGGATGATACGTTACAAACGAAACCTGGTATGCATTTCATCATGGATGGCATGAAAAGGGACACACTAGAAATATCCTATGAATGGAAACAAAAATGGGTGACTGTTTTTAACTATCTATCCGGAAAATATGCCGATGATGCTAAAAATTTTCATCTCTTTTCTAAACTTATTGCTTACATGATGGGCACAGATGATGTGGTTCCTTCCTCTATAAAAGGCAAGAAAACGGTTGCGGCTTATTTATACGATCGTATGTATGCCTCTTGTGTTTCTTATTTTACAAAACGTTTTGAAGAAAATCCATTAGACCCTATTTTACTCAAATTATATGACCTCAACAGCGCAAAGACATCTCCATTTTGTTTCCCAAAACAATATAAATTTAATGCGGCACTACATGCCGAAATTCACAGTAAAGATGCATGGATGGCAATAGATAATTCAAACACAAAAGCAGACATGTCTATTTTTATTGTTGACCCCGAACAACTGTCCAAAATAGAGTCTATTGATATTCTTGTGAAACAAAACGTTATTGGAAACGCATTGACTGCTGTTGTTAATAAATTATTGGCATTAAAAGAAAAATATACCCTCGTAGGACAAATTATGAATGATTTTATTAAAGATCAAATCGTACGCATGAGTGTCAAATTAAATGCGTGCTTACCTAAATCCATTACACGTGAAAGCGTTTTGTATGTCATGAATGTATTGTTTGAATGTAAATTTAGCGAAGCGGTTCCATTTATTTCTTATGAGACGTTACGTCCTTTTCTTAAAGAGATCACTGATGTATGGGCATTTAAGGATATAACGACCGAACAAGAACAACTTATTTTATTTGAACTTGTATATCAATATTCTTTTCATGCGTATACCATATTGTATAATTCTTTATCAAAAAACTCAAAAACATTAAAAGTCATTGATGTTGTGCGTCAAATGAATGTTATAAGGTCCATGTTATCCACCACGCCTACCGATGTTTCGAAATTATTTCCAATGTCGGATTCTATAGTAGGGTTATTAGTAGAATCTTTTTTTGAATTTATGGTTATTTATCAGGATTTAATTGACGGATTTCCACCCAATTCATTTAAAACACCCACTGAGGCGCTTATTGCTTTTGCTGAAATTCCCCCAGGAGAAGACTATTCCTCTCTTCCTAATAAACAAAATTTTCCAAGTGGATGCGAATGGCTTACCGAAGGTCTTGTTGGTCATATGTTTACTGTAAATTATATTAATTTATCTTATTCATCATGTCGAATGTATTATACGTTTTTAATCAACTTGATTCGAGTCTATAAATCGGATAAATCTAAACATCAAATGAATCGTTTTATACGTCAATTTTCAGGACGAGGAAATTTAATACCTATTGATATGTATCTAGAAAAGGTAAAAGAGCCAGTTTCGACTAATTGGATGTCATTAGCAACCGAACAAGCCGAATTGCGAAAGACATCTGTTCCATTACAAGGTAAATTACGTGATGAAGTGATGTATCTTACGGAATTAATTAAATCCGATAATGATACGGAACACATGAATCGTATTAATTTAATTATTCGATTTAGTCAATCTTCAAAACGTCCTATACCTCAATTTGAATTTCCTACAAATACGGCCTTATTTCTTAATAGAGACGATTTACTGAAACCCCCCATGGAGCAATATAAAATCTTGTACGCTATTTATCAAGAGCGTTCCACTTTATTATATACGCCTACACAAATTAATGATTTACGACGTAAAATGATTCAATTAATGAAAACCTATGTAGATAGCCAATGCGCATTTACATTTGATAAAGTATCCTATTTGCTTAATGGCATGAACCAATACACTATTCCAATGCTATTCTTGGTGTATTCTATATTATATAAAATGTGTGTTTCTCCTGAAAAAGAAACCTTGTTTGGTGTACAACATACAGTTCCTAATTTTATCTTGTATTCAGAAGAGGAATTTGCCTGTATGACACAAATTGGTAATCATATTTCTTGGGTATCTGATATCCGTATTCGTCAAATATCTGATTTCGATACATTTGTATTGGGGATGTCATTAAAAGACATTGCTCCTATTTGGTTTGACCCCCGATTAAAATATAAAATAAACAAGGCTGTAAATCATATGAGTGGATTAACCACGGAAGAGTTTATAATCAAACATGTAAATGATACACACATACATATGACACATCTATTTGATAAATTAGAACCCGACTGGATAGACTATTTTAAAAGTCATGCCGACATTCGTGACAGCTTTTTAGAAAAAATTCGTGAATATAAACTATTTTATAATTGCGAGCCAACCAAAGAGACAAGTAAAGCATACCAAGAAGCTCTCGTCGTCATTATACAATCCATGAAACAATTAATTCATAAAGTAAAACAAACTTCTTTTTCACCATTGTTTATGCAAACGTTACATTATTTATACACTAATTTTCATCGCTTTTATTGGTATGAAAGGTTACCTACAGACATTAAAATCCCTTCTTATAAATTTATGGAACAATTCGAACACATGCTGGAATATTACTTAACCGGTAGTACAACTACATTTTTCAGTGACTTATTTGACATGGTTCAATCCTCTGATATTACTCAATTACGTAATAAAATGGGTACTATCAATCAAATGTTGACCAAATTTAACCTATTATCTAACTCTTATTTTTCAACTCTTAAAGAAGAAAACGTGACACAAACTATATCATTTTATAAAGACTTATTCAATCAAGCCAAAACGATATTGGAACAACATGATCGTCAAAAAACATTGACTGCCATTCAGTCTCAAAAGCCTTAATCGTTTATTTTTTGTTTATTTTATAAACAAAAATGTTGTATTTTCAAAGTTGATATTACTTGGATTTTTCTTCCTTGTCAATTGTTTCGCTGAGATTTCCAAGTAGGTTTTGTACCGTACTAATCAGATTTTTAATATTCAAATCACCTTTATTCACACCACTATTGATATTGCCAATCATTTCATTCAAAAATCCAGACTGGAGAAGACCACCCATCATCGCCATAGGGTCTTTATTTTCTTCACCAGGTTTTTTCATGATATCTTCAAACTTGGAGAACGTATCCATCAAAAATTTATTCTCTTTTGTATCATTCTCCGAGATGGATGTCTTTAGCTCATTCTTGATAATTACGTCATCGGGGTTGTACAAAAACATGATATTAAACAAATGTTGCCAGATGATTTTTTGTGTGGGTGCGTCCGCTTTAGCAATCGTGTCCTTGACATTCATGCGAATATTACTGGTAAGTTCGATATAAGATTCCAAAAAATCAGCTGGTGTACGTGCCAAAATGGCCATACGGTTTGTTTCAAGAAAATTATAGAAAATAACCAGATGGCGCTCAATAACCTTTCGGTTGGTCAAACTTGTCTTGGCCAAAATACGGTACACTTTATTGACATTCACGTCTTCTTTACCAAACACATCATTCATTTGGTCTGCAAACTCGACTATAGCTTTAAAAATACGGGAATGACGTGATGCGGCAGGTAATTTTACACCCGATTGATATTTTGGTACTTCCATAGAAGACGAAGCTTCGGAAGCAGAAGCAGCAGAAGCGGAAGTTGTAGAGGTTTCTTCAGACATATTATAATTAATACTTTTTTTTAAATAGAGAAAAAATGAAAATTTAATTCATATTAAAGATATAGCATAGATTAATATGGACGAACAATTCCAAAACGTTTCACACTCAATCATTGATAAGTTTCTTGATAAGGTATCAGAATCATGCCACATGAAAAAAGACGACTTGTGGTCTTTATGGCGTGAAATGTTTTCTTTTCCAGTTCCTAAAGCATTAAAAAAATCAAAACCAAAGGCAGAAACCAAGAAGACCGATACTAAAGTTGAACCATTAGAAGAAAAGAAAACAGAATCAAAGGAAAAGAGCCCACATAAAGCATCAGAGTCAGCTATTGTTAACGAATCAAAGGAAAAGAGCCCACAAAAAGTATCAGAGTCAGTTACTGTTAGCGAAGCAAAGGAAAAAAGTCCTCCTAAAGAACCTGCACCTCATACTGAACAAGATAAAAAAGACAAATCACCTAAAAAGAAACGCGATACATGCCAATTCAAGATTACACGAGGAGAACGAGCAGGTCAAGAATGTGGAAAAAATGTGGCTAAAACATCGGAACAATTTTGTACGTATCACTGTAAATAAGCTCAGATAACTATTTTTTTGATATCAAAAAAATATATTGTGTCTCAATTTGTAGAGTTAAACAGAACTATAAAATAATAATGGAAATATACCAGAGTTTATATGAAAATACTAAAAATATAAACACAATGTTGGATGAAACACAAATCAACTATGTTACGACCATAATTCCTAAACTTGACATAAAAGGTCATGAACTTGTTTTTTTCCTTATTAGAATGTTTAACAATCAACAATCAAAAGATGTAACCTTTCAATTGCCTTATAATGCTAAACAAGAAGAACAAAAAGTCACCTTTGATTTAAATAAATTTCCAATACAATTACAACATATGATACATATGTTTGTAAGGATGCACTTTGAGTACACAGAAGATATTAAAAAAAGGCCTTTGTAATAGACGGTGATTCCACTTTTTTAAAAAAAGTGGTTAAGTTATCTTTTTATACTTTTCACAAATCATAATAAATGTATCAAACCATGTCCATAATGTAGCACGGTCATCCTTGGCCATTTTCATGTATAATTCTTTAAAATGAATAACCTTGTCTTTAGGAGATGAACCAAAAATATTATCGCGTTCCAAAAAGAATTTTTCATCTCTATTTTTAATCATATCTTTCATAGGGTACACATACGTATTGAATTGAAGCATAATTGATTCTAGAGGAATCTGTTCGGATAAGAAAAAACGAAGAACAATTAAATCGCCTTCTTGGTCAAATTGTTCTATGAGTTCGTCTAAAAATTCAATCATGGTTTTTTTAAAAAGAACAAGTAATTCAACCTGTTTTTCAATATTCATATCTATATTAAAAAAGATGTTTAAATTCATTTATTATATGAATTTTTAAAATGGTTCATTCTGGTAAAAAAAAGATTTCCAAAAAGTAGTAAAAAAATTCAAAAAATAAAATCTATTACATATATAAATGTCTTTTCGTATCCATGAAGCGCCAGCACCCGTTAATCTTCATAATTTGATTGTCAAGCCCAAAAAAGACGATCCTATTATCGTTGAGCCAGAAAAACCTGAATTCACTGTTTTTGTACATGAGTCCAAAGAAGAAAAATCTGAACCCAAAGAGAGTGACCCCACCATTCCTGATGTCATTAAAAAAGAAGAAGTCGTTATGCACATTCGTCGTAACCGACCTGGTAAATAATCACTATTCATTTTCTAAATTTAATTTTAGAAAATAACACCTTGTTGACTTACCTAGAATTAATTTATTTTTTTCCAGTAGTTTTACCTAGAATTAATTTATTTTTTTCCAGTAGTTTTACGGAGAATTAATTTATTTTTTCCAGTAGTTTTACGGAGAATTAATTTATTTTTTCCAGTAGTTTTACGGAGAAATAATTCTTTTTTTTTACAGTAGATTTACGGAGAAATAATTCTTTTTTTTACAGTAGATTTACGGAGAAATAATTCTTTTTTTTACAGTAGATTTACAAAGAATTTTTTTTATAGAATTTTTATTTTCTAAAAATTTTTTTTAGAAATGAAAAAATGTCCACACACACACATTTTGAAAAAAATTTCACCTAAAAAATATTTACAAATAATTTACATTTTCAACCATATAGTCAAGGTTGATTTTATTTGATTTTATTAATTTTTTCATAAAATAAATTAATTTTTCGTGATTGAAATCAACCTGTATTTTTTATTTTATGAAAAAAATTTCACATTATGTGAAATATTCTTAAGAATTTTTCACATTTTTGTCACATTCTTAAGAATTTTTCACATTTTGAGTGAAATTCTTAAAAAAGTTTCACATTTTTTATAAAATTTTTTTACATTCTTAAAAATAATTCACTTAAATGTGAAAATTTCTTAAAAAAATTTCACCCAAATGTGAAATTTTTTTAAAAATATTTAAATAAGCACAAGAATATATATGGAGTGTACATTTTGTAAGAAAACCTATAGTAATGTATATAATTTGAATCACCATCAACGTAATACAAAGTCCTGTTTGATACTACAGAATAAGCTGGATAAAGTTGAAAAAATAAAAAAGACATTCGAGTGTTTTACCTGTAAAAAAACATTTATTTCAAAATTTACACTGACACGACACGAACCAAAGTGTACACAACACACCCAAGACACTCAAACTCAACTGAGTTTTGCTGAATTAATACGTAAACAAAAGGAAGAATTTGATGCCAAACTTAAAGAGTTATCGGAAAAAGACGAACATAAAGAGATTGAACTTGAACACTTGAAAGAAAAATTAAAACAAACAGAAACTGAACTACAGATTGAGCGCCAAAAAGAGCATTCACCACAAATTTCAAATAACACAATTCATAACCAAAATATAACCAATATTACCATTTATCAGGTCATGACACCCGAACATGTTCTTGATGTATTTCAAAAGCATTATTCATTAGATACTTTATTAGGAGGTCAAAAAGCCCTAGCTCGTTTTGTAAACGATGGGTTTTTAAAAGAAGCGCCTGTTTATGTATGCGGAGATCGGTCACGTCAAAAATTTTATATCATAAAAGATGGTCAAAAGAAAGAAGACCCTGATTGTACCGAAATATTAGGATTAACATCACATGGTTTGCCTAGAGTTCAAGAAGTCTACGAAACGGCTTTATTCGATTTACCAGAAAAGGTAACAGAAGATGATGTGCAAGATAATTATCAACAAATTATTTCCATGGATAAACAACGTTCCGAATTCAAGGCTGAATTAAGTAAAATTGTTTCATCAGATACAAATTCATCCTTTAATAGTATCATCCAAAACATGAAGGCGCGAAGCGAACGTCTTGGATTATTTGAACGTCAAGGATAATGTTAAACTGCTTTTTATAAAAGCAGTTATTACGTTTAGGGTTCTCTACTTAATTCAGCTTTTAATAAGTCTTTATTTTCTATACACCATTTTTTAATCGCCTCAAAATCTTGTTTTTTAAAGACAAGCGATTGTCCTCGTTTTATATCTTCGAATGGTAATATACTTTTTAATTTGGGTTCTAACTCTTTACATATTTTTTCTCGTGGTTCATTTGTTTCTTGACCAAATAATTGAGCGTATAAATTCTTTAATATATCGCCTTTTATTGTCTTACATACCGTGCCTTTATTTTTTCCATAGTTCAAGTTTTGTAGACGTGTCTCTAAATTGGGTTCTAAAATAAACACTTTAAATCCATCTTTGTCATTATAACCAATGGCCGGCGCCTTTGTTTTCAATAATTTTAAAGACATGGCACGTATTTCACTTTCAATCATTAATTGTGTATCAACAGAGTGCCATGCCCATACTCCATCTTTTTGTTGATAGGATTCAGGAGGGTTTATAAAGGTGCGTTTATCCGATAATATATTTTGGTGGATAGCATAGTTTAGAATGGGTAAAAGGTCGGTTCTATCAGTTTGAGCCGTGACTTGAACACAACTCTTTATAAATATATATTTTACATGTTTGTCAATATCCATCAATTCTTTTAAATCATCCATTCCTAAATCTGGATGTACTGTAATAAAGTGAAGGAAGGATGGTGTAGGAAATAATTGTTCTTCCAAATATTTTAAATAGACATCATGGTTTAGTACAGGGTGTACTTGTCCTTTTTGTGTATAATAAATATCGGATTCATCGGTAAAAAATAAATTATAGGATATAAAAAACATGTTATTATGTTCTTTTAAAAACGCAGTGAAGCCGTTAGGGTCAACAAACGTGTCATGATGCTGGATAATATCATTCAAACAACGTAATATCACATGAGTGGGAAAGGATGTGTGTTTTTGAATCATAGCGATTAATTCATCGCATGAATATTTATATTTAAGTGTGGTTTGAAACACGGTTTGTAGGTACTCTTTTAAAATACGGTATTCGTTTTCACCGTAATACAAATGGTAGGTATCTTTATATTCAGGAAATGGTGACGTCGTCTTATGACACGTATATTCGCATTCCTTGTAAAAACATTCGCGCTCTCCGTCATACCCCACACGTTCGTTACGTGCCTTGTTAAACGTACAATCGACTGCTATTTCACGAGCAATATCTTCGATTTGTTTAATCACAAGGTCCTTTTTATAGGATGTTTGGTACATATGCCTATCAATGGATTTAGTGTCTTGAACGGATGATAATTCTTGTTCAGAATTTGGATACGCCATGAGACGATGTATGGTTACAGTTTGTTCCTGTGGTTCCAAATCGCTGTGTGATTGATAGCGAATCACACGCCCTATGGCTTGCTCTGTGTCGGTATAATTCCAATGAGGGGTCAATATAATAATATCTCGCACGCATTTTAATGTACGTGATTCACCCATTGTAGCACTACCCAATATAAGTTGAAGGTATTCACCATGTCGATTGTCTTTGTGATTGAAGGCATATAATAAGTCGCTTGTCATGTTATTTGTGGTATTAGAGGTAATAAGAGCAAAATATTTGCCTTTTGATAATCCAGAAAATGGGTTAGAACGAGTCATGTGTTGAACGGGAAACGGGTTATATCCAAATTTTTGTAATATAGAACGTAGTAAAAACAAACCGGAGCCTTCTACGAAACGACAATAAATGAATTGTTTTCGTCCTTTATTGCTCGGAGTAGCGTATCCTTTTAATGCCGTTTCAACCACATAATGGTATTTTACGGAATAAGATTTTAATTTTTCTAGTTGGGCATTGAATTTTTTGTCGTGTGGCACATCATGTACTTCAATGATTGAATTAGCTAATCTACTAAATTCTTTATCATCGTCATGAAGTTCAATCCGTTGTCCGGTTCGACTACTTCCGTATTCATTTCCTAGGCCTGTTTTTGGAAAGGTTGACAAGACGGCTTGTCGTGATCGTTCGTAAATTCCACCTTCAATGATTCGAGCACGACCTTGTTGAACTTGTTCGCTTTGAACATCATGACTCCACGCTTTATTATAAATTTTACTTTGAGTCTCATTCATTTGTAGCGGAATGACATTAAACCCTTCGATGCCAGGTAAACGCACACCTAAATCGTCAACTTTTATTATAGAGTCGTCCGATTGTTGACGCAAATACGAAATATAGCCTTTGACTTTTTGTAAAAGGTCATTTCTTTTGTCTATTTTAAATGTCAACTTGTCGCCTACTACATCAAAATACTCTTCTTCAAAATTTGTAATTTGTTGCGAACTAGGTAATATCAAGTTCATGATATCGGCAAACTCTTTGGGTCGATCTTTCATGGGTGTGGCGCTCAATAAAATGATTTTACAATTTTCAACCAAGTGAAGTAGCTTAAAAAATGTATTATATAATCCATACGTACCCGCTTTTTCTTCGCCGTCTTCACGTAAATTATGTACTTCATCGATAATAATAACACGGTTGGAGTACTCTTTTTTAATTTGTTCAGGATGACGTGCCATTAAAGGCCCAATCATGTTACAAAATTTACGAAACGTCGTGATGGTGTAGGTTTTACTTAACTCTTTATTAATCTGGGTTTGTGTAAGCGGACGGTCATCTTCGTCTACTGTATATTCAGGTGCTATAATTTGAATTTGGTCTTTAAAATTTTGGGCGACTGTTGCGCCTTTTACCAAAACCAAGGCTTTATTTGGCATATTTTTTTTCAAGGCTTCGGCAACCGAAATGGCAGTAATGGTTTTTCCAGTTCCTACTTCATGCCATACAAGCAACCCTGTATAGGGAGTATTATCGGACAAGAACCGCTGTACAAATAATTGATGTTTCATTAATCCGGGGGAATAACTCTCTATTCGGTCAAGAACGAGTTCTTTGAATTCTTTTTTTCGTTGTAATACCTCGTACATATCTTCGTTATAGACATTGAATAAATCATTTTCATGTTTTTCATAATCAGGGTAACTCGGTATAAAATCAGATAATGAAAAAACTGACATGTGTTATTACATAATGAGATTTTAATTATTTTTACAGCTTACCACTTTTTATACCGTCGGAGATTTTTAATTTAATAAGACAATCTTATTAAATGGAAGTTGCAACTACTGTGATTCAGCATATTTCAGATAAAAAGTCACCTTTATCTGTAAATTTAGAGTCTCAACCTACCGATATAGCTATACACATAATCACATGGAAGGAAAAATGGGTGCCACGAGCCAGTTCTTTTCTTTTTATCTGTCTTTTACTGTATTGGATAGTAACGGAACAAAATGGATTTTCAAACGAAACACCATCGATGATTAATCCCTCTGTAAACGCAACAGCGAATGGGTATCTGGGATACCATGCGCTTGGATTAGCGTTATGGGCTGTCTTGTTTTTTCAGGAAAGTATCATGTCCTACGGAGCACCCATGTGTGCGTTTTCGTATACGACGCGTCGTATTATCCATATCTGTTCTCAAATCGCTGGGATGGTATGTGGTTTAGGAGGCATGACGGCTATTCTTTGGTACAAAAGTTCTTTGGTATCCATGCCCGTTTCTGGAACGTATTTCACGTTTATGGAACAAGAATTTTATATTCCGTATTCACCGCACGCATGGTTAGGCATGTCGTTTATTATTACATGGATCATACAATGTATAGGTAGACTTTTTCCCGAACGATTCACATTGGCACGACATCGATTTCTAGGACGAGTCATGTATGTCGCTGGATTAGGATGTTGTGCGCTGGGGTTACAACAACAACAAACACGACAATTGATGGTTACGATTAACTTGATACAACATAATATTACATCTACATTAAAGCATACATCGTGGTGGTTCAGTCAACCTTCGTTAGGCGTTTTACTTCTAGGAATTACGGGTGCTGCTACATTTTATTTTGGATTATTATAAACACGGTTTTTTTTAACTCTCCTATACGTTAGTTTTGAATGACGTGTTCTTGCTTTCATTCCTAATTTAAGTTGTTGTCGCAAAACAGATAATCTGTGTAATGCTTTTGCTATTTTAGACGTATTATCATAAAAAAATATAGCTAGAATACGTCGATACGAATCAAAATCGTGTAATTCCATTCTAAATTTTATAGGAGCATCTTGATGTGTAATAAATTGTTTTCTTAACGGAGATAAACATTGAGTATATTTATATTTTACATGACTATCTAATTCCTCATGTTCTCTGTAATAGCATTGAAATTTATAATTTTGTAGAGAGTCTGTAGGCGCACACACTTCATCCATATATACACTTGGACCTATTTGTACACCAGATACAATATGTGCATATCGACCTTGCATCTGTGTAAAATAACTCTTGAATTCGCCTTCATTGACAAACAAAACTGGCATTCCACCAGTTCCGATACAATATCGTTTAAGTGATTTCAAACAGGGACAATATTGATAAAAATCAATAAACTGGAATGAATTTAATATCTCATCGTCTAGTTCGTCTAGATCGTATGACATTCTCCAGTCTTGATCTGTATTATTAAAACTGCCATTAATTCGAATGTGTTGTTTTGCAAACTCTTGGCTTACCATACATTCCGTAATAAACGACGTGATTGTCGCTGATCTCATTCCATGTGAATGTCCACATATAATGAGTGTATCGGGCTTATATATCTCATATATCTCTTGAATTTTTATAAGAAAGGTAAGTAAATAGCGACGATAAGAGTCCCATTGATCTTCATCATCATTTACTTGAGGTATGGCTTCATCTAACGTAACAAAAGAAGATTTAAATCCCACGCCAAATACAACCCATAACATTTTTTCGTGAATTAATATATGATATGGACTTTCTACATTAGCATCTTTTATAAAAAAATCTGTTGACACATATAAACTTTTAAAATTTATAACAGGTATATTATCTACCTTAATTGCACTATCAGGGTTATCACATGATTTATACGATACATCTATTTCATCTGATTTAGGTATAGAGACTTTTATTTCTTCATCTGTATTAATTGAAAATACACCTTGTTTTTGATCCCTAAATTTTTCTATATATACTTTATGTTTGATATTTGATAATAAACGTGTTTGTAAACCAAGATACATTTGAAATATATTTTTATACATAGAGATGTAATGATATGGACGTTCGTCTGTCCATTCAATAATGTTGTCCATTTTACTTTTATACAAACATTTTATTTTAATCATTTTTTGAGTTAATACAACTAATGTAATGTTTAAAAAAATAATGTATGATAAATGAATACATTATATTATAAAATTATATCAGAATTCAAACCAGTACTAAACCAAGAACAATTATATAATGTCACACATATGTTATTGATGTGTGGTGATTTACGTGAGGATTTGTTTGAATCTATCATGAAGGACGAAACCTTGTATTGCTATGGAGTGCCTTTTAATTATACTGAACGTGTGAGACAATTCGGACATGAAATCCGTCGATTAAAAAAAAAGGGCGATTGATTATTTACATCTATCTAGAGACGCTGATGTAGATGCGATTAGTCCTGATTTAAAAATATAGCAAGACTCTTTAGCGCTCGTGTCAAATGAACTAATACTTCGGTCCATTTCCATGTCATCATCTGATTCATCTGATGAATTTTGATACGGATTCAATTGTTTTTCAACATCCAATACAGTAAAAATACCTACAGTTGAATTATCCTTGTATGCATTATAAAATTTCTCAATCATCATGTCAACTTTTGGTGTCACACGAAATAGGGTTAAATCAATTCCTTGACGCGCAAAATCGGTCGCTTGTTGTATGGGGTCAAGTCCGTTTGGATCGCCATGTGGATACCGATCTCCCATTGTAATTGGATGATAATCGGTACCGTGCGCTGGAGCATCTGTCACAAAAAATATTGTTTTTACGTCACCTTGCCAATCCAGTTCGCTTGTTTTTTTAAATGCTCCTGCTACATCTTCAGGTACATCGTCTCCTCCTAATGCTCTTATAAGACTAATTTTATTACGTACAGATTCAATATCATAGGTAAAAGGAATAACAATAAATTGTTCTTCGTCTTCGTAATCTCGATACCCAATAAAACTTAAACGAAACTCGCAATTAGGGTACATTTTACGTAAAGCATCAAATGCGTCAAGAACCGAGTCTCTCGCATTACGGATATACGAACTCATACTACCCGTTATGTCCATAAGGATACATACGTCGACCAATTTGGGTAGAACTTTTTTTATTTCTCCAGGCTGAATGTCCATGTTTATACATTTTTAATGTATAAATAATTTTCATTTTTAAGGTTAAAGTCTTTTTCTAAATTTTAAATTTAGAAAATGTCATATAAATTTTTTTATTTTTTACTTCTTGAATTGAGACTTGACGAGCTGGTTCATTGCTGCAACCGTCATAGGAGTCGACTTGCCCAACAATTTACCCAAGGTCTCATCCGGTTGAACCGTGGTGCCGTTCAACAAGCCCTTGCTGGTCACATAGGCATTCAAAGCAGCCGAGACAGTGGCGCTGGATTGAAGACTGGACTCGGAAACCTTCATGAATTTAGCCAAATCAGCCGAAATCTCCTTGAGAAAGTGGGGCTGAATCAATTGTTGGATGTAAAAGTAAGTCAATGCTTGCTTGCCGTCAGCCTTGTATCCCAAAATCTTGGCCAAAGGAGCATCCGGCTTGATCTCACGCTTGTTCTCGGGGTTTTGCAAGTTATGCGTCTTGATGTAGGTGCAAATGGCGTTGGTGACACTAACACGCGAATGAAGACTGTCAGCCGGAACACCCATGAACGCCGCAAGCTCCTTGGAAATAACCACCGGCTTCATGAGACCCGAGTTAGACGTCTTGGACTTGTCGCGGGGAGCAGTCGAACGACCACCAGTCTTCTTCAACACACGAGTCAAATCATTACGCAAATGCTTCAACTTGGAAGCAGTCGACTTGAGAAGCTTGACGGCTTGCTTCAAGTTATCAACCGAGTTCACTTTATCGGTGGCCAAGGATGCAATCAAGGACAATACATCCTCAGTAACCGACTCCTTGGTAGCGGGACCACGCTTCTCTTGTACCTCCTCCTTCACCTCTACTACGTCCTCCTTTGCTTTACGCTTGGGCTTCTCGGCTTCCTTTGCCTTAGTTGGCTTCTCGGCTTTAGCAGGCTTTTCTGCTTTAACGGGCTTCTCGGCTTTCTTCTCAGCCTTGACCGCCTTAGCCGGCTCAGCAACTTTCTCAACCGCCTTAACTTTCTTTTCGACTTTCTTGTTAGCAACAGATGACATGTTTAATTATAGTATAGTGTTTAAACTGTTTAATTATTTAACCAGAAATCCACATCAAATTTTTTATTTTTCTATTATTTTCTTGATTTTTTATTAAATTTTCATCAGAATCGCACCCCCGTTGTATAATACATTCGTCTTGATCCATGAATTTATAACGAATATGATTTCCAAATTCCAATAATGCTTCTGGATGACCAGAAAAATCCCGTTTTAATCCGGCCAACGACGAAACCAAATCAAGTTCTGATTTTCCATCAATATAAGCATATTCTAGACTACTTTTTGGTCCAGATTTTATAGGTAAAATCGCTAATGATAAATTTCCGCCTTGAACATATTTAATAAATACAAATTTTTTTGTAGAAAACGATGTCATGCTATGGTAGATATCCATACACCAACATTTTAAAACCAAACATAAAGCCAAATAAATAGCTGTATGTAAACCAGTCGTATTATCCCTTTGTTTATACTGCTGAACCAAATTATTGAACTTGTTTAATTTACGATATATTGTTTTTGAATAATAGGCCGTAATACCAAGTCCTATAATTCCTAATACAAATATCATACTAATTTGTATTACTTCTTTAATTTTTTTTTATATTTACATTAAAACTTTATTTCATTCGATGTAAATAACGTTCCATCACATCCATCTGTGCTTTTAGTGTATAAAACATTTTCAATATTTCAGTCTTGCTAATCTCTTCTTCGTAATTCAAATCAGGCGTTGTTCTACTTCGATAAGATGGATTATCTCGTTTTTTATGAATAATTGGCGTCTGTTCTCTATGTAATTGCGGAAGAGGAGTTTGTTCTACAGGTTGACTAGAGTGTGGAACAGATTGCTCTCTGTTTGGCTTTGGATTCGGTTGTTCAAAGCTGGGTTTAGGAATCGATTGTTCACGGACACTTTGAGGAATCGATTGTTCACGGACACTTTGAGGAATCGATTGCTCACGGACACTTTGAGGAATCGATTGCTCACGGACACTTTGAGTAACAGATTGTTCCCTGGTAGGTTGAGAAACCGACTGCTCTCGAACACCTTGAGGAACGGATTGTTCCCTTATAGGTTGAGGATTAGAGCGTGGAATGGATTGCTCTCTAATAATTTGAGGCTGTTGTGTAGGCTGTTGTGTAGGCTGTTGTGTAGGCTGTTCATTTGAATCTATTTTTTTAGGAGTACGTTGTTTATGTTTGCTTACAGAATGTTCATGAATTTTATCACGAATAACATCATCATTTTTATCAAGTAATTTGGCAATGTTTAATAAGGTGGATTCCGTAAAATGATCAAAACAAGTATCCAAGACATTACACAACATGGCCCTCGAAATCACATAAAACTCATTATGTCTAGGAAAAAAACTAAGAAAGTCAAATTCTTTTTTATAGGATTCTTTCAAAACAGTATCCGTGATACCCGTATTCAATAAAAAATCATGTCCGCGGCGTTTCACAGTAAAGTCCAAAGCCATTTTATGTAACTATCTATTTAACTAGATTAATTTAACTGATTTTTCATAAAAGCAGTTACGTTAAAACTTGGTTTGACACGACTTTTCTCAAGATAATTTATTTCCGTGATATTGATACATTTTACAATACGGTACCATGGGTGTAAGTGGTTTTGACTCATTTGTAAATTGAGTTTGTTTTCTACTTACAGAAGGATAATAATGATTTGAACTTGAAGTACGAAATTCATTTATACCTAAATGACCTCCAAATTTTTTCAAGAGTCGAATACTTGGTGCAGACATACATGTCATGGGTTTATTATATAATACTTTGTGAAGTTTGTGCATTAATGGTTTTACATTTGAGTATTCATTCGGATAAGTAGCAATGTAGGATAACATACACGGAAAACTACAAAAATTGCCATCGACCAAAAAATAATTTCGATAGACAATCATATCTGTCTCACCCTTTTCTTCAAGCGTTTTTAATTCTTTTTCAGTTAATGTATGATTATATTCAGTGATGGTCCCATCACGCTCATTTACTACTTGAATGCGTCTATATGTTGGAACAAAATCTAATGGAATGCCTAAAGGAGGTGTATTAAAGGTTTCAGTACAATGTAAACATGCAATTTGTGTAGAAGAAGGAAGTGATTTAGATGTAATATACTCTTTGAGAGGAACGAAAAAATATTTCTTGTCTATAGTATAATCAGGTTCAAATATGGCTTGTTTTTCATCTATGCCCAAGTCTTCTAAACGCGTGACCATTGGATTAAACCTTTGTTGAGTGATTGTTTTTTCCATTGTTTTAAAATCGCGATCAACTTGTACAGGGTCAATATTAAGACTAAACATGATTTATAATTTTATATGAATTTTAAAAAAAAATTCATTTTTAATCCCATAGTATTTTTCACTACATTTCGTAAAATACCTTTATTTTTTTTCTTTTTTAATTAATAGTATGTGGATTAATGATCCGTGGGAGTTGTTTTCCTTGGATATTCTTCCGGAAAATAATGATAAAGCAGGCGAATGGGTAAATAAATTGACTAGGGCGTTATTAATAATAATATTTTTCATGTGGTATTATTCTTACACAAATACTCAGATCATGCAAGTGATAATTATTGGAATCGTATTGATAATTATCATTTACGCAATGACAAATAAAAAAGAAATGTTTTCTCCAACATATAATAATATAATGGACATGAATCAGATTACGACTATTTCAGAATTATCCAGCCAGACGAGCATTTCAGACTTACCAGGTCAGACGAGCGTTTCCGAATTAGCAAATGATATTCCGATTATAAAAGGCCCTATACGAGAAACATGGAAGCCTGATTTTCGTGGGTATATGCCAGTTCCTGAATCAAAACCATCCTATTTTACACCAGAATTAGGAGAAAATAAAAAAATTAATCGTGAAAAGGTAATGCTTGCTCCTCGCATTATGGATCCACAATTTTCTGTATCGGAAACAAACTTTCCCGTGGATGAAAATCCGATACAAAATTTAGGTGGAATGTCTTTTACTGAAAGGGTGCAACGTAATCGTCAGCTTCCATCTACCTCGCCTTTTATCAAAGAAGAGGAATTGTCATCCACGCGCATGTTTTTACAAGATATTCAGCCACATCAATACTCCATCACAAATGACCGAACCCCTGTTAATGCCAGTATTGGGATAAGTTCTACACCGCAAATCCCACCCTTAACCAAACAAAGAGTCCAAGCTCTTGATGGAACCCAATACCCATTATATTCACGCATTGATCCTGAATTAATTCGAGATAATGTATCAGCCGACCGACGTGCTGAACAACCTGTGCGCGGAGAATGGAGCGAGTTACTTCCAGAGACAAATCCTCTAAATGAGACAACCGTTTATGACCCACGTCATACTGGATATGGCGATTCTGCGCGTGCTTATTATGATTCAGAGTTGGGTCAAGTACGCTATTATTACACAGATATTGATTCGTACCGTTCTCCTAATTTTGTTATCCGAAATAAGGTGGATCATGTTGATTTTATCGATCCGATGGGTAAAATTTCGAGTATGTATCCTAGAACCGAAGCGTTGGACGAAGTTACGGATCAAGTCAATACAGACTGGATGTCGAAAAGCACAGAGTTTCGTGAAGATATGATGGAACGACTTATGCGTAAAAATAATGCCATGAATTGGCAAATGCGTCATGCTCCTTTATCTAAAGGGTCTCGATTGTCTTCTTTTACTAGTTCGTATTAAACTAAAGATAAAAAATAATTAAAAATGAAATATGAAATTAAATAAAATTATATTATTTAATCCATGTCATGTTTTAGCTGTTGTAATAGTAAAACAGACTCAGAAGAATCGGACTCTGTGCCTAAAAATACTATTTTTCCATGTTTAAATTCAGAAATCGTACATCCTTCGATTAAAATATATTGTCTAATTTGTAAAGAACGGGTTGAAAACGTGGTTATTTATTGTAATTTCTGTAAAATGTCAATTGGTCACAAGGGCTGTGTTAAAACGTGGTTAATACGGAGAAATACATGTCCTAGTTGTAATCAATTTCTTGAATTATAAACTATGCTTGAGTAATATCGCATACATCTATTGGATATGAAAACCAAATATAGGCAGCAATGATACTAGCGATACAAATAAAACTATAAATTATACTTCTAATAATGGTGGTATCAGGGAATAAATTTTTTATAATATTATTTTCCTGATCCATTGCGACTAATCCCCAATTTAGACATCCAATAATCATAAACACGAAACAAATTTGGAATACCACACGTGTTACGGCCATTTTCTTTTATAAAGAAAATAATTCACCGCATTTTTACAAAAAGTGGTATCAAAACCATTTCATGAATACATTTTATAAAAATAAGAGTCACCTTAATAATAATACACAATTGGCAAAAAAAATATACATTCAAGTCTTTCGTTTATAAGCTCTTGCCTTAATTCGCTTCTAAAATCTTGCCACATCTCTTCTCTTAGAATCATGGTCATTTCGTCTCTAAAATCAGTCCATAATTCCAAACGTGATTGGATACGATTTTCTTCAATCCTAGATTCTAACACTCGAATATAATCCATCAAGCGTCTTTCAGTTTCACTAATACTCGACTCCATAAGGCTAATTGTTAGGACAGACACTTTTAAATTAATTTGTTATTCACAAATTAATATACAAAGACAATTACGGTTCACAAAGTTAATCATCCAACAAAATCTCAAGACTGTCATCTTCGACTTGTCCATCCTTACGAATATTGGTCAAACGACGACGCTCATTTGTGACCGAACGTACCACGCCATCATAAATCTTACATTGAAGACTGATTTTACTACCAACATACACACTCTCTACCTTGATGGCTCCGCGAAACTTGAAATGCTTCTTTCCAAGAAATTCAAGAGGAGATACCTCAACGGGTTCTCCCTTTTCGTCAAATTGATTATCCAAAAAGAATTTGGTTTCAACGCGCAAACTCATATCAGAAGGGTCATCCTTGTTGTAAATCTTGCGTTCCATAAGCTTGGGTGAAAAATACCAAGCGGTTCCCTTTGGATTACCGTCTTCATCAACCGATTGGTACATCGGGTTAAACTTTTTCAAATCATTCTTTTCCAAAGTAGGCTTCTTGATTTCCTTCTTGATGCTAAGAATATGGTCTTTAACACGCTCGATAAAGACCGAAAAATCCTTGACCAAATTAAGTTGTGTTTCAGTAGGGTTATTCATGTCAATGAGCGAAAGACTGACACTGTGGTTAGTCGCCTTTCCTTGTTCATTTTGAAACTCTTCAACACCAAACGAGTGGCAAAATTCGGGAATGTCAAATACAAACTCACCTACACCTCGTTTATTCGTTGCACCCACGTTAATCTTGTAATACTTGATGGTTTTGTTTCCTTGTTGGATTTCATGTTCAGTAGGTGCGTCATAAAAAATGTTGGACATGTCAAATTCGGACAGATTGATAAGTTCAGTGTTACGGTTGCTAATTTTGGTAGAAAATCGTTTGCTCATGGTTTGTCTTATACTTATTACTAATATGTTTAAATATAAATTTCATTTTTTACATCCCATTTTTAATTTTTAGTAAAACACCTAACTAAAAGGTGCTAATAAAATATTTTTTTATGTAAATAATTTAGTCCTAAATTTTTTTTAGTGTGGCAATACAAGAGTCACGTATCCATTTTTTAAATGCGATTCCAGTTTTTGTATGGCTGAACCTTGAGGTAAAGGAACATGACGCGCAAAAGCATACATACATGATGAACCATCTTCTTGCTGAACGGTTTCATGGCCTTGGATTGTTACTATCCCATTTTGTTCGGTGACTTGAATATGTTCAGGGCGTACGGAACCAACGAAATGGGATAATTCATATTTATTATCTTTTTTTATAAACGATTGTAAGACATGGTCTTCGGATTGTTTTTGTAAAACCCGCTGTATGGTTTTTTCAATTCGCTCTTCTAATTGAGGACACTGCATTTCTTACTATAAAAGAAAAATAAGATTTTTGAAATGAAGTCCATTTCAAAGATAATGATTTGGTAATTAATACTAATCAAATAGCATACGAAAGAGTCCAATTTTTAGCATTTTTATCATAGGATTCTCGGTTAGATATATATTCTTGTGCAATTGTTGGAACCAATGGGTCGTTTGGATTTGGGTCACTTAATAAACTACAAATACTCAATAGTACTTTACTCACTGTAAGAGCCGGTGACCATTTATCTTTTAAAATGTCTAGACAAATACCTCCGTTTTCATTAATGTTTGGATGGTATACTTTTGTCTTGAATACAACTTTAGGTGGCTTGAATGGATAGTCAGTAGGAAAATTAATTTCTAATTTAAATACACCTTCGGAATAAGGTGTTTCTGTAGGTCCTATTAATACGGCATCCCATAAAAACATATTATCTTCTCTAGGACCAGCGCTACATACCGCTAAAGTCTCACGTTGAATCTCTTTTAATTCTTTTGTAATACGTTTCAGCGCCATTTTTTATAAATAAATGTATTATAAAAATTCATTTTTCACATAAAAATGAAAAAAAATAGGTCGCACTAAAAGAATAAGATAATGTCTAGAAATAAATGTAAACTATGTAACATAGAAGGACATAACAAGAATAATACAAATTTCCACCCAAAAACAGAAGAACAAGTTAATCCACCAGTTAATCCTGAAGTTAATCCTGAAGTTAATCCTGAAGTTAATCCTGAAGTTAATCCTGAAGTTAATCCACAAGTTATAAATACATCACTTAATGTGAATAGTGTATGTCAATTTATTTCAAGCATTGAAAACACAAAAATTATTCTGTTGAGACACAAAGAGGTTCTACAATGGTTAAATGGAGATTTATCATTTCTACCAGTTATTGACTCGAAAAACAAGACAACGGATGAAGGTAAATTAAAGGTGCTTGAAGATAATTGGGGAAGAAGCATGTTAAAGAAACGTCGTCCTGATTTGAAACTCGATAAACAATGGACCAACAAATTTGGTGAACATATATGCGAAGAACTTTACATTTTGTTAGGTTATACTGTATCTAAACCAGATAAAAAAGAACATTTCCAACCTGATTTACAAACAGATAATTTAATTATTGAAGCAAAAGCAGGTACTTTTTATACGGGAGGAACAGCTGGAGAGAAAATATTGGGATGCCCATTCAAGTATGCCGATATTCCTTCTTTATATGGGAAACCTTTAAAAATTGTGTGTATGGGAGGAGCAGAACACGTATGTAGAGAATATTATGGTAATCTACCAGGACAAAAGTGTACAGCACAAAAACATAAATTTTTAGATTTTTTTCGTCAAAATAATATAGAGTATATAGGGGCCACAGATTTACTTTTGTCTTTTTAAAAATGTCTTAATTTATAGTTTTAGTAAAAGGTCTTCTTTTCTTATTTAATATAAGAAAAGAATAAGTGAAATACGATTTATTGGTTTGTAATCAATACCTCATTGGTTCTAGAATCGGGTTCTTTAGAATGAATAGCTCTTCTACAACTTATTATTTTTGTAGTATAAGGAGCTGGAAATGCGTCTGTTACTAATTTTACATTTGCATTACTCATGACCATCTTGACCTGTTGTGATGTCATGTCATGACACTGTTTGAATAACAACTTATGATTATCAAGATTAAATCCATCGGATGTATACGATACAAATGATGTTTCATTTTCAGGCGCGTAGGGCGGGTCAAGGTACACAAAATCACCCGATACGATTTTTTGTAACGACTCTGTAAAGGAACAATTCGTAAATACGACATCTTTTATTAATTCGGATACTGATTTTATATGGTCTTCATCAAGTATAGTTGGATTATTATAATTTCCAAAAGGAACATTAAATCCATTCGGTCCTTCTCGATACACACCACGAAAACATGTTTTATTTAAAAAGAGTAGCATGGCCGATACGTGAATGGTATTTTCTTTTGATAAAGCGTTAAATTGTGACCTAATCCAAAAGTAGTATGACTCTGGTGATGTCATGGCTTCTTCTATAGTAGACGGTTTTCGATTTATACTAGTTCCTTTACATGTTCCAAATGTATAAGACAGCTTCTTTACTTCTTTAATTAACGCATCAGGATTGGATTGAATATTTTTATAAAGATGAATCAAATGCGGGTTCAAGTCACTTGCGTAAATTTTTCCAGAAATATTTATTATTCCATTATTCTTGAGCGTCAATATAGCAAGAAGAACACTTCCTCCTCCTAAAAATGGTTCATGGTAGTTATGTATCTCTTTCGGAAAGAGTTCCATTATTTGGTTAATAATTTGTGTTTTTCCTCCTACCCATTTCATAAACGGTTTGATAATGTCCATAGATACAGGTTGTTCGTATATTAATTTTAAAATATCGTCTTTTTTCTTTCCACTATATCCTTTTATTTTCTTTTCTTTACAAAGAGCAATCAGTTCTTTCTGTGTTTTATTTGAATAATCCATCTTATTTATTATGTTTTTTTAAAAATAGGTTCATTTTTCACCGCTTTCAACATGTTCTAGGTCTTTCATGGATAATGTTACAAAACGCTTCATATTCTTTTTAATCGTATTGATTTCACTAACGTCGTTTTTTCTTTTTATATATAATGTATTTACGAGTAGCTCAGGCAGATTTATTCTATTTATTCCAAACGGAAACCCTGAATATACAGGAGGGTTATGTATTCCATTATATATAGATACATTGACAGGGGATTTTTCTAAAACATGATATGATTTTTTATCGAATTGATTCATAATAGATAGTAATGAAGGAGGATTCATACATAAAACTGAACTAATATAATATGCTTCAATGATATTTGAGCACGTTACGCATGTGTCATCTTGTTCGGAATGAAACCAAATTGTTGCCATATTCTGCTTTGAAAAATAAATTTAAATATTTCATTTTTCAAAGCCAAGTTAAAAATGAATAATTTGAGAAAAAATAATAATTCCAACATGTCTGACGATAAAGACTGGGAAGAGCCTACATGGGATGGAGGAGATATGGATCCACATTGGGATGAATTATTCGTTTCCAATTCTTTATTTCTAATGAGAAACCTACAAAATGATATGAAAACAAATAATTTTGATGCCATGATAAAACGCCTATCCTCTCTTAACCCTAAACAGCTTGATACTTTTTTACAAGACTATCATAGTATTGACGAACAAGAAATAGAGTGTAAAGAAGAGCACGAAGACGAATTGGATAAAGATGAACATGAACACGAACACGAAGAAAACGAAGACAAAGACGAAGAAGATGAATAAATCGAGTACGAAAATACAGCTTAATTTTACTTATAAAGTAAAATTTTTGAATTATTTTGAATTAACCCATTCGACAATATCAGAACTAACTCGTTTACCGTCATATACAGACTGATTGCCATCTTTAAATAAAACAACGGTAGGAAATCCCTTAATACTAAAGTCAGTAACAACGCTATTATATGTGCTACATTCGATAGCCGTAAATTGAACATTGACATTCTTTTCCTTAGCTAATCGTGATGCAGCCTCGTAAATAGGACGAAAATGAGTACAATGTCCACACCACGACGCATAAAACATGGTAAGGGTTGGTGCGTCTTTTACGGAAGATATAGTCTTGTCTGTCAATTCTATAACGAATTCGCTGGCATAATGTTCTTTTAACTCGGTCGTTTCCGGATATAATAATTCAGCTGTATCCATAGAAGGCTGATTCATGTATGGATTTGAGCGCTGGAATCCATTTGTTTTCTTAATATCAGTATCCGATAATGATGTGTTATAATCAGATAAAGTAGAATAAGACATTTACTATTTACTCGATTTTAAATTTTTTTACTTTTTATACAAAAAAACGTTTTTTTTAATTTAAAATCATGATACATTAAAAATGTATGATACTTTGGATACAATACGTGTACAACGTACTTATATAGATTCTTTACAGCCTACATATCATTTACAACCATCGCCAAATGATACACACTCTTCTCTTGTTGAACACATGCCATTATCTATTATATCTGTTCCTGCAAATGCGCCTCCACCAGTTTTTTCAAATCCTGTTCCAGTAAACACTCCTTCACCAGTTTTTTCAAATCCTGTTCCAGTAAACACTCCTTCACCAGTTTTTTCAAATCCTGTTCCAGTAAACACTCCTTCACCAGTTTTTTCAAATCCAATGCCTTTATCTAATCCTATACCTTTATCTAATCCTATACATCAATTGACCCAATCTCAATCCATTCCTATAGATCATCCACAAATAAATGAGCAAATAACTAGTCTTAATAATGCTATTCTTCAATTAAGACAAGACCATCTTAATCAGCAAAAAGAAATAGAATATCTAAAACAATTATTGGCATCAAAAGAACATTATGTTGAACCAGAAAATGAAAACGAACAAAACGATTCGTCTTTAACAAAAGACGACATACCTTTAATTAACGAACCTTCTCCTCATGATAATATTACTATACATGATTATACAGATGAATCAATAAAAAATATATCCGGAACGACTCTTATCTTGTTTTATACTCCTACATGCCCACATTGCGTCACTCTAAAACCCTTATATACATTTATGGCTCCCATTTTTATTAAACACAAAATTACAGTGGGTATGTTAAACGGTGTTGAAAATAGAAATACACTCCGCGAATTTAAAATCCAAGGCGTGCCTACCATTATACTGGTTCATAATAATGAGCGCCATGTCTATCAAGGCTCACGTGTCTTAAAAGATATTGTACACTGGGTACAGCATATTGTTACAAATGTCGATTTGAATTTAATAAAAGAAAGGTCTATTACTATAAATGAATAATGTAAATTTCAATAAATTTACATATAATTTTTGATTCTTAAAATTAGCTTTTGGTAATCGTCACATACCCATTTCCACCATAGGTGGTTCCATTATATCCAGGTGATACACAATCTTGTTGGCTGGTTCGGTTAATATCGTAGGAACCACCACCTGCGCCACCCGTCAAGTTTCCACCCCATGATGACAAACTAGCCGTTATAGGTGAAGAACCACCATTGTAGCCACCACCCGCACCAACCAACCATTGTGCGTTATTACCACCAGTTGAACCACCACCAAACCCACCCGCACCGCATGCGCACCATGGTCCCGATAGTAAGCCACCACCTTGGCCACCACTTACGAAACTCTTGGGACCAGTACCAAAATTATCGTCAAAATCAGCATGAACAAATATGGCATCACCCGAAAAGCCAGCACCAGGATAAGACATCATGACATTTTGTCCATTTAGTGTGTGCCCAAACGGGTTTCCATAAGGCGCGCTATTATCACCTTGGGAACCACCAGTAGCAGGCGTATGATACGAATAAACACCACCATCTACACCACCCCTAAATGTGCTCTGACCATGTTGCCCTACACCACCATTTGGCGATCCAGTATAGGCAGCACCACCACCACCACCGGCAATAAGTAAAGGTGTATATGAACCAGCTGATGTTAAAGAACCACCGTTATACTTGACAATAAATGTACCGCCACCACCCGAACCAGTGTTACCCGTGCCGCGTTGTCCAATTAATATGTGAATAATGTCATTCTTGGTCAAACTAACACTATTTGTTACAATAACGCCCAACCCTACTGTACTTACCCAATTGCTTGCCGTTCCATTTGCACCAGCCGCGGTTAAATTATAAGTACCAGTAGATGGCACAGTCCATTGTAAAATACCCGCTCTTGATGTAAGTGATAAATAGGTGCTTGTAACAGCGCCTGGTATTCCGGAATAATTAGATAAATCAGAAGGTCCGCTAGGACCAGTGTTGGAAGTAGACAAGGTCATGGTAGTAAATGTATACAAATCTGACACAGGTGCTACAGTCGGTGCTGGTGTAGGTGTTTGTATTGGCAATGTAGTAATTGAACTAGATACAATTCCAGCTGAATCACCCGTTGCGTTACTAGCAGATAAATTAAATGTATAACTTGTTCCTGAGGATAATCCAGTTACTGTAATAGGACTACTTGTTGATGTCGCTGTAATATTTCCAGGGGTAGATGTAGCAGTAAACAAAAGAGCAACCGGATCTCCAGTAAATGATATGGTAACGGATGTAGTTGTTATATTAGATATAGAGATATTACTTGGATTAATTGGTTTAGGATTAATCAAGACAGAATTTGACAAGAGTGAATCAGTTGAGCCTGAAGCGTTAATAGAAGTTATTTTAAATTTATAAAAGAGATTATCTGTTAATCCAGTTTTTGTATATATGGCAGGTTGCAAACCATTTGTTTTTAAAATAATACTGTCTAATTTTTTAGACATTGATAATAATGATGTTGAAAATTGACTAGAGTAGGGTGTAACTGTATAAGTTGTGTGAATTGGATCATAGTTAAAACTAATTGTAGCTGTTCCACTACCACTTACGCTTGGGTTTGTTCTATCTGTACCAATTAAACCAGGAACAACCGATGTAATGACGGGTATTTGTGGTTTAGGATTGATAAGTATTGAAGCAGAAGCCGTAGAATCAGCAGATTGTCCTGTAGAATTTACTGCTTTAATACGGAATGTATAATTATTAGTATTAGTTAAACCTATAACAGTAATAGGGCTCGTTTGTAATGTTTTAGCCACTGTAGTTGTTGATACAACACTTCCATTCAATATAACGGATAAAATAAATGAGGAGGCAAACGCATCATGTGTAAATGCTACCGATGCTGCTTCTCCTGCTTGTAATGGTGTAGCAACTACATTTTGAGGTACTCCAGGCACTGGATTAATCAATACGTTTCCTGATGGACTCGATGCTAAACCATTGCTATCCGTTACAATAAATTTATATGTTCTACCATTTGTTAATCCAGTAAATGAAACAGTACGATTAGAACTTGTAACGGTGGTTGTGGCGGGTATAGTTGTGATGGAAAATGACGGATCGCCTCCAGTAAATGTAATAGAAGCAGACCCATTTGCTGGTGTGACTGAAGTTATATAAGGATTATTTGTTACATTGACAGTTACGCTATTAGAAGCACTCGATACAGTCGTTCCAGACGCATTTGATGCAGTGACTGTAAATGTATATGAAGTACCGTTCGTTAATCCAGTAACAATAATTGGACTTGACGTTCCATTCGCTGTTATATTTGGACTTAATCCTACCGTACTTACAATATAACTGGTAGCATATACAGCTGCATCAAACGAAATGGATGCTGCACTACCTGTTGGTACTGTGTTGGCTACAACATTTGCCGGCGCAAATGGTTTAGGATTGATGAGAACCTTTTGACTTTGAGATGCAACTGATGTGCCTGAAGCGTTCACCGCTCTTGCGACAAATGTATAATTTTTACCATTGGATAATTTCATGATAGTTGCAGGGCTTGATGTGACGGTTTTGGTTAATGTATTGACACCATCGTTTGCGGAAATAATATAAGAAGTAGCTTTGTTGTCCACAGGTGTGAATGCGACAGTGGCAGATGAACCTATTGCTGGTGAACTAATATTTGTAATATTGGGTGCCCCAGGAATTGGGTTTACCAATACAAATGAAGATTGAGGAGACTGGGATGAAACTCCATTATTAATAGCAGTTATTGTAAATTTATAAGATGTACCATTGGTTAATGCTTGGCCTGTTACACTACTCATGGTAAAAGTTGTTGCACCAGACATTCCTGTTAGTGTAGAGGATTGAATAAATTGGTTATTTCCGTAATAAGCGCGTGCGTAATAGGAGGAAGATGTGCCTGTAAATGTTATAACCGCCGATGCATCACCTGGTAAGACGGATGTAATAAATGGCGCATCGGGTGTGGCCTCAACCAAAATTGGAGCCGCAGATGCCGATGCCGTTCCAGTCGCATTCACGGCTGTTACTGTAAAGGTATATGTAGTGCCATTTTGTAATCCAGTTGCCGTGATGGATGTTGAACCTGCTACTCCTGCCCATGTTATGACATTTGGCGCTGGTGTTGCTGAAGGTGTAGGACCAGGTGTAGGTGTTGGCACAGGTGTAGGCGTTGGTCCTGGAAGAGCAGGATCTGAACTAACGTAATAGGATGTTGCTATAGGATCTCCTATAAAACTAATCACGGCTGAACCACCTGATGGTATAGAAGCGGCTACAACAGAAGTAGGTGCCGATGGAGCTGGATTAATCATGACTGATTTTGATAATGATTTCGGAGATGTACCCGTCTCATTTGTAGCCGTTACTGAAAAAGAGTATGTCGTTCCATCAGTAAGACCTGTACCCGTAGCGCTTGAAAAGACAATTGGTTCGGTTCCATCACCAGTTCTTGTAATGGTAGTTGATAAATATGTAGCTGTAACAGTATATGAAGTCGCATTAGCTGATGGAGTAAATACAACGGAAGCTTGACCACTGGATGGAGTGATGACAATATTGGTAGGAGGAGCTGGTGTTGGAATAATAGATGGTGCTGTTACAGTTTTGGTAGTTGGAGGTGGGGGAACAAACGTGGTATCTATTGCGGGTTGAGTCAAATCCACTCCTGCTGATACAGCTGCAGCAGCAAGAATAGGGTCTGATTGAACGGCAGTTGCTACTTGTTCAGTAATGGCGGAATTAACAGGTGAATTGGGATCCGTAATTTGAGTTGTTAACGCTGCTACATCAGGAGCGGCTGTAGCTTTACCTGATGAATCCACAGCTTGTTTAATTGAAGTATCTAGAGCCACACCAGAACTATCGGCTACCGTAAATTTACCTCTTAAAGCCGGTGCAACAGTTGCTACAGTGACTGATACCAAATCGACACTTACTCCTAATGAATTGGCAATTCCTGCTGCTACAGCATCTCTGAAAGATTGAGTTTGTGCAATATCAAGAGACACATTCATCTTCATGGTAATTGTAACTGCTTGAACGGTACTGGTCACAACAGTTAAGGCATTAATATTTGGCGCATTAAATTTGAATCCATTGATGCGTGAAATAATCGCATTTACTTTATCTGTTAATGGTCCTGAAGTAATATCACTTATAGCATTTAAAGCATTTTCACTAGCACGTAAACGTTCATTGATTGGGTAATGACGAACCAAATTGCCATTTGAGTCAATACCCATTATCGCCGTAGATTCGCTATCCATTGAATCCGTGGTTTTATTATAGTAAGGCATTTGTACCATACCATTGGTAGACATGATCAAATTGGTCCTGTTAATAGTACCATTCTTATTGGTTGTAGCAAACGTCATACTCGATTTATTTCCGTCACTATTCATAGCAAAATAACTTCCGTCACCATTTTGCCCTATATACAAACCAGGACTAGAACCAATACGTGAATCACCAAATGATGCATCTATTACATATTGAGACGATTTAACTCGACCGTTTACAGAAGCAGCATAAACATCAGATTTATTATCATCTTGACTTAATGCCAACATGTTTGAAAAAACTGAACCATTTTGTGTATATCGAAAATTCATAGCATTGGATGATGTCATATTTGCATCCATATAAAGGTTTCCGTCATTTCCAAATGACAATTGCGCTGCTGGACCACTCGTTATAGTTTTACCAAGGTATATACCAGATGATGGATACGACGTACCACCTGATACTTTCAAATTGTAAGATCCGGCCGTCTGGTCAAATACACCATAGACGTAATTTGGATTCATACTTCTGATAATTAATTAGAAAATATTTTTTAATATAGTTTTAAAAAATTCTATTTTACATCTTTTTAAAAAGCTGTATCAAAAAACTTTTCTAGTAATAAAACAAGCTCAACACATTTTTAATTTGGAGCTTCTTTTTTTTCTTAATATAAATTAAGATTGTTTAAAAAATCTTAATTTATATTAAGATGAATTGTTCACCGGCGTGTGAAGCAAAAGATATGACTGTGTTTAACCAATTTTTAAATACAATTAATATAGACACGTCGATTCCTTTAAATAATCGTGAACAAGAAGATGCGGCCATGAGACAATCTATTCGTGATGTACTAAAAAACACAGATGGTCTTGTTATGGGTGGAAACGATTTCTTGTATACCAAGGATTTACCTTCGCATCCATGCTCCTATTTCTTGTATCATTACGGACATATATTAGTTGAAGAAGGGGTAGATACTATATTTTTAGAAAACCATTATATTAAAGAACCTATTCAAACACGTGGCTTGATTGGGCACGTCATGTATTGTGCGTATTTATACAAGTTGCGAGTTATAGGATTAGAAGGTAAATTCACGCCTGAAGAATACTTTAAACATACCAATAAAAAAATTGATGCGCCTTGGACAACTGTTGCGTTTGCTACCAAAAAACGTCTTGATCGTTTGAATATCATTACCAAAGATATTGTCGACCATTATAAAATAGGAAAATATCTATTGTTTTGTGGTATGTCGCATGTTAATGACGAAACTGAAGTTACTGAATGTAAAGGAATAAAGAATTTATTAAATGTGTATGGATGTGGTGCTTCTTTCAGTGATTCAAGCCGTATTATCCCCAATGAACCATTTCGTGACGAACGAAGCATGTACCAACGTCCTACAGATTACATGATTTATATCTATCGAAATCCGACAGTTGATAATCGTTTGTATTTAGATGCGACCATTTGGTGCTTTTTACATGATTTTCTATTTTTTTACAAAACCTATCGCAACCTTATGAAAGCATTTAATTTACCTTTTAGTGTCAAACTATTATGGAATCACGATACAATTTTATTTCCAGATAATTACGTATTATATGTGAAAGACATGATTGAACGTGATCCTCAGCTTGATATGCCTGAATCCGAGTATAAAGATGTATGTTCCTTTGTATTTTCTCAAATGAGTATGCGTAAAACAATGCCTTCGCGAGATGAATTGGTGAAAGCCTTTGCCAGTTTCACGGATCAACATATGTATGATATTGTTGATAAATGGGTCAAATGGTTGAAAAAATTAGTTTCAAAAAAGAAACTTAATCGAGTAGGTTTAGACGCGTGTTCAGATATTATATTTTTGGATAATAAACAATTATCACTAGATGATGATGAAGATAAGTACATTACTTACCTACATAATAAATTCGTCAAACAAATGGACCGCCCTGAACATAAATTATACAACTTGTGTTATTTAATGAAATTATTTGATATCATGATACCAACCAATAATATCTTGGAACGATTATTAACATGCGTAGTATGCGTGACTCCTAATTCTGAAATATAAATAAAATACTATTCTGAATGGGTTAGATTTTATTTGAAATTTATGAAATATTTTAATATTCTTAATATTAAAATGAGTTGGATATTGTTTATTGTGTTTGGTATATTGATAATCTCTCTTATTTTAATTATGGCATTTTCACAGCAACCCACATGTGTTCAAAATGGGTCACTGTTCCCAAAGAAAAAAGTAATGATTACAAATAATTCTACTACAAATTTAACCGACCTATGGCTTGTAGATTCGCTTGGAAATTCGTGTACGATTGCGGATGGGTTTGTTTTACAACCTAAAAAGTCAATCATTATATCACCTCCGTCTATCCCCAATTATGGGTCGATTCAATTTTCGGCCATGAAAGGGGAAGACGATGTCAAGATGATTTTATTAAATAATAATGGCAAAGCTATGTTGATTCCTCTATTAAATACAGATAACACTATTATTTCGTTTTATGAAACACGTAAAGCCATCACGCATGAATTGGAAATGGTGTACGATAGTAACACGACCTATTCTGTCAAAGGGGTTTTGATTCAAACAGGTGATCCATTTCCAAATCGGTTTGTTTTTGATAATAATACAGTGGATGGAACTGTACTCACAAACTCGGATAATGATACAGGAACAAACCCTGATTTGGATAAATTATTATTGACCTCATTTTACGTGATGGACAGCGAAGACAATACCTATGCTGATATTAATTTACCAGAATCGATTTTGTTTACACCTGATAACAAATCCACCAAATCTAACTTGAGTATAGGTGCTCGCCCCATTTTGATTGAATTAGACAAACCCATTAATCCTAATCAAAATATACAAATTTATATAGAAGATCAAACCACCAATTATACCATTGTCATGTTGAATTTGAATAATAAAGTGGTACTCATTTACCCACCTGATATTGACCCTACTGCTGTGACACTTCGTTCTGTCTCATCAGATACACGTATCAGTTATTCCATCAAAGAACCATGTAGGACATTAAATACTACACCTAAATATACGCATCACGAAAAATATACTGCTGTTTTTAATACAACCACGATTTGGCGTGCCGAACAAATGGATCCACCTATATCATCGACTGCGATTGGTACTTTAAAAGTCGGATTTATGGGAGGAAAACCGTGGCAATGGGCATGGATTGCTAAAATCATTACTGAATCAGGCTCCATTTCCAACTATGCCGCCATTGATTTTAATTTTGTATTTCCATACGACCCTATTTCTTACACTGAAAACCCCAATCCACCCGCCATGACTGTTACTCGTCCAGTAGATGCATCGTATCATATTCGTGTCTCATTTGATCCAGCTGGAGGCGCCTATTCAAGCCTTGGTAATCAGAGTATACAAAATAATGATATGCCACTTTTTGCAAGTATGAATTTAGGATGGATGGACGCTCCTTTGGATACCCAATTTAATTATGATAATATTACTTACAAGACCGATGTGACATTTGACCAAGGTGGTTACCCAGGGTTCGGTACAATTATTGTCCACGAGTTTTGTCACGCATTAGGTATGGATCACGAACACCAAAATCCGCGTAGCACGGACCCAACCAAGGAGACAGGTGTGCCATGGAATTTTAATAAACCCCTTCTCAAAAAATATTTCGGTGGGCCACCCAATAACTGGACGGCAGACGATGTTAATGTCCAAATTATCAAGGCATTGTCCAAAGAAATAACTAAAGGCAGTACATTTGATAATGCAAGTATCATGCGTTATGCGTTTCCATTGGAATTATTAGTGGATGCATCTAATTACCCATGCGTGGATAAATCGCCATTGGTTTTAAGCAGTTGTGATAAACATTGGTTACATACCATTTATCCTGGCAGAAATATCACAACAGAATGTGTACCTGGACCCAACGCATTCTGTCCTACGCCTGAAAATCCAAACCCTACTCCTGTGCCTAGTCCTCCGCCTATACCGTCAAATGATAATTATGAGCCTATACATGTTCCAACCAAAGAAAATGACCCAGTTCAGCCACAAGACCCCATTATTATATCAAATCAACCTACGATGGATTGTGCTGTATCAAGTTGGAGTGAGTGGAGCAATTGTTCGGCTCAGTGCGGAACGGGATCTCAGGTGAGAACACGTTCGATTGTAACTAAACCCACAAATGATGGTGCGTTATGTCCTGTACTAATTGAAACGCAAGACTGTAATACAAATGTATGTCCATACACAATTATTCCATGGCAAACCATTGCTAGACGCAAACAATGGGATGGCAATTTTGGATATTGTGGCGAAACGTCGTATATTGCGGCAGCCATGCATTATGGTATGTATATGAGCCAGTATGATTTAAGAAGGTATACCTCATTAACTCAAACTCAAACAAAAGAAACAGATCAAGTATTAATAGGCGAAGAAAGCGAAATTGCCGCCGCTGATTTATTTAAATTAAATTATGAACAATGGCGAAAAAGTTCGACGTACTGCCGTCAATCTAATACCTGCGACCATACACTAGCATTTTGTAATTGGGCTCAATCTCATTTAAATAAGGGTCGTCCTGTCATTTCGGTTGTTTATAACAAAACCGGTAAAAATCCACTTTACGATCATATTATTTCATTATTTCAAGCCACAACAACTGGTAATTCTCCTCAATTTATATTTTGGGATAATTATGCGGAACCTCTTGCTAACCCTCCTACTGGTCTTGCTACAAACCCTTATACGTATAATTATCCCTCCATAAAACGAACTCGTGCTGAAGCAATTGCGGCCAGCGACGAGTACTCTTTGCCATCTGGTAAAAACTTTGGAACAGCCATTACCGGAATTAATTCATCTGAAACTAGCTTGGTTCGAATACAACTTGTAGGAAATCCTAACCGAGAAGAACCTGAAATTGTCGATAAGAGTGCGACAAGACCTGCATCCGTTCAATTAACATTAACGCTCCACTTATATAATTTACAACCCAACGTCACTTATAATTTGTATCGCTACACGGATCCATTGATTTTACCCACCGAGAAATTCAATCAAGCCTACACGGAAGCAGTCGCTAAAGGTGTTACCAGTATTATCAAGGAAGTTATTCCTGCTACAGCTAATCCATCACCGGATACGGTTATGACTAAAACAATGCGTACCAGTGATGTTGCCATTTACCGCTGCGTTCCTGATACTGCGTTATAATACAACCAATAATCTCTTATGCGTAGTATGCGTGAGTCCTAATTATGAAATATAACCAAAATAGCGTCTCCTTGAAAATATACTAAATTTTTAGTATATAATAACACATTAGGTTGTATAAATTATCGGTCTCTTTCAATAATTCTTTCAGCTTCATTCAATACTAGATTCCATAGATTTTGTTTTGGAACATTACTCATATTTACAACATCTAAATGTAATGTCTCTGTTAATGGTTCTTCTACGCTTTTATAAAATCCAAATTTAACTTGATTTGAATTAGATAAAAACTCTATGTCAAACATAAATATACCTTTGCGATGTTTAATTAATAATTTACATGCGTTAGGAGTTGTTTCCACTTTAAATGGGTATACACCTCCATACCAGTTTTCGACTATCAAAAACGAGTCCTCGGCAGCGTTATTTTGTAATAAATCATAATAGGGTTTATAACAAGATGTTTTTAAACACGTTGCGCTTTCAACTGTAGGCCATAAAGTAAATGTTCCTCGATAATTACGTAAACTAATTGGGTCAACGTTTGACATTATGCCATAGCGTTTATATACATTTTGTAATAGCATTGGGTTTTCCTTAAATTCTCTTAATCTTGAAAAAGTTCTACTTGCTTCTTGTGCGGATAAAGGGGCGCTTACTTCAGGAGCAGGTGCTTCACTAGGCATAGACCTTGGTGCGAATGCTTCTTCTTGAGGCATCATACGAGGTGGTGTGCGTTGAGATAGTAAGGCGTCTTTTTCTGATATCAACTTTTGAGTAGAAGTTATTACTACATCTTTTTCTGACGATAATTTTTCTAACTCGGACACAAATTTGCGCAACTGAGATATACTCGCTTCTTGAGCTGGAAGAGTAGCATTACATTTTTCCAAATCGGCCGTAATGCGTGCTAGTTCTTGTTGATGTTGAGACATTAGTTGTTGTTTTTCCAATAAATGGTCAGATTTGATTTTTTCCATAGACGTTTCTGCTTGGTGTCTTTCATTTTCATTTAATGTTCTACTTGCTCTTAAAGCTTCTTCTATTTCACCAAGACGCTCAGACTTTTTATCAAACTCTTTCTTTTCACCTTCAATTGTTTTTAGTTTTTGTTTCAAGGTTTCAATTTGTTGTTGTAACATGGTATTCACTGTATTAACTTTTTCTTGAGATAAGGCATTTAATTCCATTACCTTTGTTTTATGTGCTTCATCAAGTAATTTTTTATCTGCTTCACATTTTTCTATTAATTGTTGTATTTCGCCCTTAAGACGCATTTTGTCAATTTCAGAGGCCTTTATAATTTCAACTTCTTTTAATTTCAACATGCGCTCAGATTCACCAATTTGTTGTCTTAACACATCGACTTGTTGTTCTGCTGCAGTGCGCTTACCGCTTTCTGTATCAAGACGTTGTTTTTGTTTTTTAAATTCTTCGTCTTTTTGTTTTAATTGTTCATCTTTTTGTAAAAGTTCAAAGTGTTGTTTTTTTTCTTTTTCATCTAGTTCAAATAAACTTTTTTGATAAGAAGCATCCATTTCTGCTGCTTCTTTCTTAAGGTCGCTAATTATTTTCAAATGTTCGTCTTTAAGAGCAGTTACATTAGCTTGGTGAGAACGTTCCAATTCACTTATATCTTTTTGATGTGAGTCACGCATCATCTTTAATGTTTTAGCATGTTCTTCCGTTACTAATTTTACAGATTCATTACGGGAAGATACACTTTCCAACTCTCTTATTTCTTGTTGGTGAATTTGTTTCATTTCCGCTAATTGCTTATCATGAACTCGTTTCATATCATCTTCCTTTTTTTGAAACTCTTGTTCCTTACTTGCTAATTTTACTTTTATCAAGGCTAATTCTTTTAAAAGTCGTTCTTTATATTCAGTCTCTATGGATAAACTTGTAGCTAACGATTCGTTTCTACGTCTTAACTCTTCTATATCCGCTTTGTGTAAACTAACTAATCGTTCTTTTTCTGAAGATGAAGTATGGGTTAAGTCTGTTAATTGACCAAGATGAGCATCTTTTGTTCTGACGCATTCCTCAAGTAAAGCACTTAATTCTTTAGTTCGTTGTGTAAGTTCGTTGATTGTATGGTGTAATTGCGCTTTTTCAGTCGTGTCTTGATTATGCTGAGCATCCAATCTATGTAAACGCTCTAATGTCGATTCGTGTCTTGCATTTAGTTCATCTGAACGAGACTTTAATTCTTGGACAAGCAAAGAATGTTCATTTTGTATGCCTTTAGTACGTTCTGTATGCTCAACATGCGTTTGAGTCAGTTGGTCTATATATTGTTTATTAGCAGCTTCCAATCGTTGTAGTTGGGACACATTAGCAGCCATAGCCGCTTCCATTTGGATAATATGGTCTTCACGCTCCTTTAATCGTCGTGACATGTTATCTTTATCCAACTTACATTGATGTAATTCGCCTCGCAATGTTTGTAATTCACGTTGTAATTTAGCAATCTCATTATCCAATGTTTCAATGTGTTGATTATACTGTTGTATTCTAGTATTCATTTCTTCGATTTGTTTGCGATACATATCCAGTTCTTGATTCATTTCGATAGTATGTTCTCTTTCGTGTTGTAATTCACCTGTAACATTAGCAAGTTGTTCTTGAAGCACCCGCAATTCTTGTTGAATAGCAATAACGCGTTGATTTGATTGATCGTGTCTTTCACGAGTAGAGACATGATTTCTATTACATTCTTCTAATTCATGTCGAAGTGATTCAATTTGGGCTCGTGCTTGATCACGTTCTTGCGTTAAAACAGAAATGCGTTGTGTATTTTGCTCTAGTCTATTATTAGCTTCATTAATTAATTCGTTTTTTTCTTCAATAAATTGACGTTGTTGTTGATTTGCTAATTCAAGAGCGGTAATACGAGCTTGGTTGGTATTATTTAATTGGGCATGACGCGCGTTTACATCAGCCATCTGTTGTTCTAGAGCTAATTTTTCTTGACGAACACGTTCCAAGTCTGTTTGCAATTGGACACGCTGAGCAGTTAACGTTTGTATCTCTTCTTCTAAGGCTGGTAAATTCTCATTTGTGCCATCAAGTTCACGTTGTAAAGCATCGCGTTGTGCAGTTAATTGTATAATTTGCTCGGCACGAAGTTTACTTTCTTGTTGAAGATTAGTCAATTGTTCTCCTAGAATAGCAATACGAGCCAAAGGATTTCCACCCTCATGTAAAATTTCTAATTGAGCATGAAGGTCATTACGTGCTTGAACAAGATTATCTCTTTGTTCCGTTCGATCATCTAATGAGTTTTGTAATTCTCCAAGTCGTCCTTCTAATTGTTCTTGTTCACGCTGTCTTTCTTCTAAACGTTCGTTGGCGCTAGCTAAATCACGGTGACATTTTCTTGCACCTGGTGCGTGATGTTGACGAGACGTGGCAAGTTTTTGTTTCAAGGATTCTTTGATGGCATTTTTTTTAATTTTACATTCTTCCTTGATTTCATCTTTTTTAATTTTACACTCTTGTTTGACTTGACGGGTTGTATTTTTTTGAGCAGTAATTTTAGCGGTACATGTTCTTTTACTATCGCTCAATCTTTCGCGTAAATTACGAATAACCTCACGCAATCTTTCAGTAGACATTTATTATACACTTAGATTTAAATTTTTTTTCGTGGCTTTTTAAAAAAATACAAAAACGTTTTCCAGAAAAACTCGTAATTTTATATCTATTTTGTGCTTTAATAAAAGTTAATATTTATTGTTTTTACTATACAAAACAATAATGAATGCAATTATGAAAAAATTAAGCAGAGCCTTGTGCTTCTTCTACAGCTTCTTGTTCAATAATTTCACGAGACTTTATAAAAATAACAATAATACCCAATGAGCCAATATTAAGTTCATACTTTATGGGTAGAGAATCTTCGGTGTATAATTTGACATTTTGAGTCAACCCCAAAATTTTTTGTAATTTGACTAATAATGCACTATCAAACGTTTCGCGATAGGTTTCATCGTTTTTAATCTCAATGTCACCATGTGTTTTATCTGCAGTCATGATGGAACCATTGTCACAAAAGAAACGAATGGAAGAACCGTTTGAACTGATTTCAGTGATTCGTCCTTTGGTAGTCGATATCTCTTTGAGCGTATTTTGTAATTTCTTAGCATTAATAATGATGGGCTCTTTATAATCATCTGGGTTTTCATATTCAATGTCTTGTGTTTTCATGATTTGAATTTTATTGGCGCAACGCTCGCTTTGGTCTACATCATCCTTGATAATATGTAGTTTATTTGGAGATTGAGTATCAATATAGAGACAAATACCGTCCTTTTTCTTGATGGTTTTTAACATGTTATAAAAACTAGTCAAGTTTACAGAGATATTAAAGACATTGGCTGCTCGAAAACTATTAAAATTATGACGGTTCATGGTAATGAGTAATAATAATTGTTTTTTGGTATCAATACTGGTGATGGAGATACCATCTTTGGTGATTTTTATATTACATGATTTAACACAATTTTTAAGTAATTCAAATAGTACCTTGAATACATATCCCTCTCTTGTTTTACAGTAAAAGAGATATTCTTCGTTTGAGTTCATCTGTTATACATCCTGTTTTCTTTTAAACTTAAAAAATGACAGCTTTTTCTTAAACGCCGTGAAAAAAATGAATAATATATTCATTGTAAAAGCATAAATATGCGTTTCGTTTGGTCACTTGGATTTATCCCTGTACAAAAACACTCAAAATTATGGTCTCGTCTTATTATTAAAACTCGACTGTTTTTTAAGTAATGGCAGCTTTTCATTAAAAATGAAAAATTTGTTTTATTTAATTATTATTATTTATGGACGAAGACGACCTTGAAATAAATATAGAAGAGGTTGAAGAGGATGAGGAAGAGGTAGAGGAGGATGAAGTAGAGGAGGATGAAGTAGAAGAAGAGGAAGAAATAGATGAAGAAGTGGATGAAGAAGTGGATGAAGAAGAAATAGAAGAAATAGACGACATCGAAGAGCCTGATGATATAGAAATAGTAGAAAATGTTGAAAACGAAGAAGATGGTGGTAACATTGGCGATTATATGTTTGAGGAAGGGTTTACCACAAAAACCAAAAAACGTTTACGTTCCATCCAAAGGTTTTATAAAACAACCAAAGATATTCAACCACGTAAGATACAATGTTTTGAGCAACCGTCTGTATATCTTATGGAACAATTATTAACTTCATGTACCACTCAAAATAATGCTGCTTTATTTGCAGAAGTATGTAAACCCAATGCTAAGGATTTATACCAACTTTGTGGAAAATTGATTCAAAAAGAATTTGCGTTTTCCGAACTCTACAAGGAAATAGAAAATAGAGTAGACGAATGGCAATCCAAAACATTTGCTAAAGAACAGGACCGAGAAAAACAAGATATCCAAGTCATGACAGTGAAATTAGCCGTAACGGAAGGGTTATATCAGTGTAGCCGATGTAAAAGCCAAAAGACGTTTTCGCGTCAAGTACAAACACGTAGCGCAGACGAAGGCATGACGAGTATTATTCAATGCTCTGAATGTAACAAGGTATGGAAGGAATATGCTTAAATTTTTTTAATTTTGCTTATTTATAAGCAAAAAAAATGAATTGTTTTTTTTCTACCAAACTGTTAATATGGAAGAAGACTATTATTATGAAGATGAAGTAGGATATGACGGAGCAGAGATCGTAGAAGAAGTAGAAGAGGACTTTGAAGGGGATGAAGGCGAAGGCGAATTCAGAGCCGAGTTTGGCGCATTTGATAGAGCTGGACACTTGCGTGTTTTCGCTGAAACGGAAGAAGATCAATTTTTTAATAATATGGAACTTTATGCCTATAGAAATGGTGTTCCTAGTAATATGGAGGATTTGAGAAAGGAATTTTCGTTATTAGCTAAAAATTACCCACACCCACGCTGTTTAAATCCTGGTGCGTGTTATTCTATGAGCCAATTTCGTACTGTAACAGGTAAGTACGAATGGGATTCAGCAAAATACAGTGAACAACAGTTTCGTGGCATCACTAAATATTCATTAATTCGTTATATTTCTATTTTCAACAAATATGCTTGATTTACAAAATCCTAGATACATTTTTAGAAGTGCTTATCCATGCTTGGATAATGAAAAATGGCAAGGCGCGTATAAATAAGGGTGGATTGAGTATAAGAGCTAATAAGGCGACGAAACCCATAATTATAGCATTAATAATAGAAAGTGATTTAGGATTAGGGTAGTTTATAAAAAATAAAATCCATATACAGATAAACCACCCACCAAATTTACCAAGAGGACATACTCCAGTAGAAAATAAACCATTTCCAGAATGGTCTATACTTAGTGAAAACGAATTTGTTTCGGTTAATTTAAATGCCCATATCACCCATAGAATCGATATAAGTTCTAAAATGAGTATCATGTTGATATTATTATAGTTTAAAATAAATTAGTTATGTATATGAGCGTTATACTTATTTCATATAGCCAAGCTGTTCCCGATATACTTGAAAAAGGTATTTCAACAATGACTGATTTAGTTGCATTTTGTGCTAGAGTGTCAAATCCATCCAATCAATTAAAGACTGAAACAGCAGATAAACTCATTCGTTATCTGATTGACCATAAACACTGGTCGCCTCTTGAAATGGTTAATGTATGTCTTGAAATTAATACGACGCGAGATATAGCACGTCAAATGCTACGCCATCGGTCCTTTTCTTTCCAAGAATTTAGCCAGCGATACGCCGACCCAACCAAAGAATTGGATTTTGTGGTACGTGAAGCACGTTTACAAGATTCTAAAAACCGTCAGCAAAGTATAGCAACAAGTGATACTGAATTACAAAAAGAATGGGAGCAAAAACAACTCGACGTTATTTCTAAAGCCCAAGAGACTTATAAATGGGCTATTGACCATGGTATTGCAAAAGAACAAGCACGATGTGTATTACCCGAAGGCAATACGGTTACACGCATGTATATGAACGGTACGTTGCGTTCATGGATTCATTATATTGATTTACGTAGTGGTAATGGTACTCAAAAAGAACATGCGGAAATCGCAATAGCATGCGCCAAGGTTATTTCAAACATTTTTCCTACCTCGATCTAATTTTTATAATCCTTATAAAAATCATCCTACTGTCGTTTTTTTCCGACATGATGTTCACGCTCTTCATGTTTTTGTTCTTGCTTTTGTTCTTGCTTTTGGTCGTGCTCTTTTACGGGTTCTTTTACGGGTTCCTTTACGGGTTCCTTTACGGGTTCCTTTACGGGTTCTTTTGCGGGTTCTTTTGCGGGTTCTTTTGCTTCTATAATAATTTGCTCCCGTTCGTGCTTGAATTTCAATGGAGAAACGATGGATCGTATTTTTTCCTTGATATCCGGTGTAATGTGTATATCGCCTTCATAAAATTCAGCCAAACGTGCAAATATACTACCAATCAAGGTATCTATATCACAGTAAAAATTACGATCTTCGGCATAGGTGACTTGCAAGTTACGAAGACCAGTGACACAATTTACAAGGTCTTCTAATATTTGGGAACACGTGATACGGTCTGATATTTTGGTGCTTTCTTGGTACAAGACAATAAGTTCAAAACTACGGTCAATGACCTCATTTAAAAATTGAAATGTTTTGGAACGACTCTCTTTGAATATACTTCGGTAGAGAGAACTGAATAAATTATGTGAAGTGGTTGATACAGTGCTTACATTAATACGTTCACCCGATTCAATACGGGAAATAAATTTTAGTTTTTTAATGACATCTTTATGTCTATCGTAGGATACATCACGTTGATACGGGTATCTAATTAAATCAATAGCTAAGCCAAGCATTCTATATATAGCATGTGATTTTAAATTTAAAAATATTGATTCTTTTATTTTTTATAATTATCACTAAAGTCAAAATACTAAATGTACTCTGATTAAAAAAAAGTAAAACACTGAATAAGGCAAGAAGATGTATTATGGCGCGTAGTCGTAAATAAAACATAACAATGTATACCTTTTCTAAAAATGTGAAAAAGAAGTGAATATATAAAAAAAAATAATTTTTTTTATCTTGTTTACGATTAAACATGTCGATCGATTGTGGACAATTTTCTGGAACAAACAACTGTCGCTTTTCTAACGCTGCTGGTTCTTATTTTACCATGGATGAAGCCTATGAGCCCGTAGAAGCCCCCTCTGAGGCATTGGCTCTTCAATCCAACTGCCCCAAAGGCATGAATGTGAGTGACATGAACTCTCTCACCTCCTTTTCCAACCAAGCTTTTGGTGCCTTCAACAAACCCCCCAGTCAAGACAAGGGTCATGCTCAATAAAAAGGTTATTGTTTTTTTATAAAACAATAAAACACGAGTGCTTACATGTACATGCTCATAAATACATCAGGTTTTTTAGTATTCTTTTGCATATCTTTTACTGCGGCAGTCAAGTCTGATTCATGAAGTACCTTTTTCTTTTCAGGTGGTAAAAGTAATACACGTACGCTGTGCTTAATTTTGACCAAGGTGATAAAATTTTCAATGCTGCCTGCATTATCTTTAAACAAATCGGCGTGATTTTTAAGAATATGTAACATGGCATTCGATACCGTTTCATCGTAACTCCATTCACATTGTTTTACCTTGGATAAAAAGATGTCTCTTAATTGTTCTGGTGTGTATGGTTCAATGGTATGATACCACATAAAACGACGTCGTAATCCTTCGTTATATTTAAAAAAACATTGTTCAACTTCTTCCTTATATCCAGCAACAATCATCATAAATTCTTCACGATGTTCTGATAAAAACAAATTAATTGTATCAATGGCTTCTTTAGCAAAACTGTCTCCTCCGTCCTTATTTCCGAGGCTGTATACTTCATCAAGGAACATGACACCTCCGCGGCATGCATCCATGAATTGTTGTGTCTTTGTACAGGTTGAGCCAAGGTATTCTCCTACCAAATCATCACGACGAGCACATTCAAACACATAATCATCATCTTCCAGTTCCAATTCTTCGTCGCGATACAAAATCTTGAGTTTTGAAAAAATTTGTCCCAATAACTTGGCGACCGTCGTTTTACCTGTTCCTGGAGGTCCATAAATAACTGTATTAAGATACATATCACCTCCTTCGTGAAGATTTTGTAGGTAAAATACCAATTGTTCGACAATGCTTTTCTTGATATTATCAAGTCCAATCAAGTCATTCAGCTGAATCAATTCATCTCGAATAATTGAAATACGCTGAACATCGATATTGGTGTACTGAATGCCATCATCAATCAATGCGATAAAATCGGCTACAGTTGTTAAATTTCCAGTAAATTGTCCTAGTTTACGCATACGTGGTTTTCGTCCTTTTGGTGCTTTTGGGTTGGGTTTGGGTTTCGAACGCGGTGTTCGAATTGGCATAGGTAACTCATCGTCTTCAAGAGGATCATTAATATTTTTCATAAGCTCCTTCATATTGATAACGATGGTCATTTTCTTACCATTACGGGTATTTGGTGGCATGTTATTTCTAATATCTATCAAGAAAAATGAAATTATTCATTTTTTATACAAATAATAGTTAAACTACTTACCTTATATAGAAACCATGGATGAAAAAGAATCATGTGCTATATGTACTGAACCTTATAACAAAGTATCACATAAAAAAATAATGTGTTGTTACTGTCCATTTACGTCATGTCATCGATGTATTCAGACCTATATCTTATCTCAAATCCAAGACCCTCATTGTATGGATTGTAAAAAGATATGGACACGTGAATTTATTGACGACAAACTATCCAAACTATTCATTAATACGGAATTAAAGTCGCATCGCGAAATAATCTTGTTTGAAAAAGAAAAAAATTTACTGCCTGAAACACAAGATAACGTTCGCTTATTACAACAACAAGAAGAAATCAATCGTGAAATGAATAAAATTTTAGAAGAAATGGACATGTTACAAAAACGCTATAATATTCTTGAAAAACATCGTGATAGTATTAATCCGTTCAAGATACTGCCTAAACAAAAATTACCGCAGTTTCGAGTTCCATGTCAAAAACCTGATTGTCGTGGTTATTTTGAAGAAAAAAACGAATCTGAACTTATTTGTGGAATATGTTTGACAAGTATCTGTAGATTCTGTAATGAAATTATACAAGACTCCCATAAATGCGATTCAGGATTGGTTAAAACCATCCAATTATTAAACAAAGATACAAAACGATGTCCTAGTTGCTACGTTCCTATTTTTAAAATAAATGGATGCGATCAAATGTGGTGTACAGCATGTCATATCACCTTTGATTGGAAAACAGGAGACCGTGTGCGTGGCATTATTCATAACCCTCATTATCACGAATATATGGAAAAACAAGGTGTATTGCCGTTAGAAATTGAAGCATCGTATCAGCGATTTCAATTTCTTAATACCGATCATATTGTACAAGTGTTATCCGAACTAGCGTGCCCCGAACTTGTTATTTATCAATTGATTGAGGTGTATCGCTACATTATTCATTATTATGAGGTTGATTTACAGCGTCTTCCAACACGTTTTGATGAAACCGTTAATTTGGATTTACGAATCAAGTTCTTACAACACCAGTTATCAGAGGAAGATTTCAAGATGAAAATTCAAAAAAGACAAAAAGATACTGAAAAAAAAATTGAATACAGAGACATTGGTGAAACGTACGTTGAAATTATGAATGAATTATTTATTACTTTTATGCATAATCGTCATCTTGATATTCTTATTACTAATATTCACTCTATTACAAAGAGCACACAAGATGCCATGACTAATTTAAACAAGCGTTATAATTCAAATTTACCTCTTGTTCGAACGCTATTGTAAGTTCGATTTATCTATGATTGTTTTGAATAAAACAATCCTAATTAATGCGTTTAAAACCCAGTATCTGAGATTGTACTGAATCCATGTCTATATAACGAGAATATCCTGTCCATTCACGCTTGGACCAATTTTGTTCTGCTAAAAAAATGCTTTTATCATATACACCAACCACGACAGCCACATGTCCATATGGACTAGATTCGCTTCGTTTGTATATAATCAAGTCACCAACTAAAGGTGTTTCAGTATACGGAATGGATACAAAAGGTAATAATGTACCGTCCAATCGTGTGACATGAGTCATATCCCACAAATCAATTGCTGCTGGAATTGACTCAAACGTACACTTTTTTATTTGAATCAACCACCTGCGCGCATATTCGACGCATTGTCCTTTGAGGCCGGTATATATACCTTGTATATACTGTGGCTCTTCTTGGTCTGACGCGAATGCCATAATCCCATTCATGTCACATCCAATCATCTTAATTATCTAAAATATAAAATTTCTAAAAAGTAATTTGAAATTTAGGATATATAGTGTATTCCACATTTTGATTTTTATAAAGATACATGTAAAATGCCGAATACACCCCCTGTCTCACCTAGTTCTTCCTCTGGAAATTCTTCCTCTAGTTCATCTTCAACTGCTTCTGCTTCATCAGACCCCGTCGTCATCATAAACGAAACTATCACCGACCCTAATTTTATCGTGACAAACCATCAATCCACTGTTAATGGAGACGTACAAACACATACCACGTTTACAACTACAAATCCGGCGGTAAGTGTTCAAGTGTCTGAAGATTTGGATCAAAAAGTTGAAGTATATGATGACGAAAAAGACGCAACGCTTGCTGTATTGAACTCTATTAAACAATATGCCAATGAACTTAAATGCGAAGATTTTCACGGAAAAGGTACCATTGATGATTACAAAACATTATTTGTTGCTGCATCCTCTATTGCATCGGAATCCGCCCAAATGGCGTTGGATGTAGATGTTGATGGATTTAATGAATTCGGTCAAGCCGCTGATGAGCTATCTGCCTTGTTTATTAATTTTATTACCCGATTGGAAAATGTGAATATTATTAATGATTTAGCCTTTTTACAAGTCATTGCGTCTTCTCTTCAAAAAATTGTCAATTTATCAAATGTATTTGGAAAATTTAAAGAGACCATTATTGCTACATCTACTGTTCGATTGCCTAAATCCATGGTGGATACAAATAAAATTATCAAAGATGTATTAGGTGAAGTAAATTGCGCCATGAATTACATGACTTATTTTGTAAATCCTGCTGATACATCTCTTACCAAAGCCGCCTTAAGTGATAATGATAAATCAGTTATTTCAAACGCTGTTAACACAATCAATCACTGGAACACATTATGTGACCAAGGTGTATCCATTACCATGGCTAATGATGATAATATAAAATCAATTGCACAAAGTAACGCAGAACTAAAATCCAAAACCAATGTTTTAAAATCCATCACTTCGACATTACAAGCAAAACTAGCAGGTTATTCCTTGTAAATTGTTGGTTAGACATTATTATCAAATTTTTTGATATGGACAGAAATCCATATCTATATCTTATTCTTGTTAATTCAAAAATGAGTGATATAAAGGATAAACATACGTCTGATTATTATTTATCTGACTCTGAATCTGATAAAAAATGCTCTAAATCTGATAACAAATGCTCTAAATGTTGTAAACGTGGTAAAAGAGGCAAACATGGAAAACGCGGAAAACGCGGAAAACGCGGAAAACGTGGTAAACATGGAAAATGCGGAATAAGCGGAGCATGCGGACCTCAAGGATCGCATGGTGAAACTGGCATTCAAGGCCCTCAAGGAACACCAGGACTACCAGGACCACAGGGAGAAGCTGGACTACAAGGACCACAGGGAGAATCTGGACCACCAGGACCACAGGGAGAATCTGGACCACCAGGACCACAGGGAGAAACTGGACCACAGGGAGAAACTGGACCACCAGGACCACAAGGAGAATCTGGACCACAGGGAGAAGCTGGACCACCAGGACCACAAGGAGAATCTGGACCACAGGGAGAAGCTGGACAACCAGGACCACAAGGTGAAACTGGACCACCAGGTCTTCAAGGTCTTCAAGGTCTTCAAGGTCTTCAAGGTCTTCAAGGTCTCCAAGGGCCACCCGGTCCTCAAGGAGAATCAGGACAATCTGTAGCTATATCTTCAATATTTACATGGAGCGCTGTAACGCAATCAAATATAAATTATCTTAATTTTCAATACGTGACATTTGAAAAACCTTTAATAGGACCGGTAGGGTTTGGGTGGACGACTGCTATAGAAAGTGGGTATACACAACCGACTACATTTATAACACCAAGCTCTGGATATTACCTGTTGACTTATAAACTTGACGTAAGGTCTGGTGGAAGTCAAAGCCCATCAACGCGTACAAATTGTTCTACTGTCTTAACACGAAATGGAGTACAAATAAATGGTTCAACCACGTTAGTTGAAGCACCAGAGTCAAATCATATTTATACCATATCAAATACAGTATTAGCATCATTAACTGTAGGCGATCGTATTTCATTATTATTTTGGGCAAGCGATCAAGGTACCCGTATTGGTGATCCTACGTTTATTACAGGATTATTACCAAATAATACCATACCAACCGAGGCAACAGCATCTCTTGTCTTTACAAAAATATCATAAATTTGCTTATATCATAAGCAAAGTCAAAATATATTAGAAACACATTGGGCTTTTAGCAAACGCAATAAACTTTTTCCATCGCACCGTTTGGCTCTTAGTTGGATTTTGTACGGCATAAGACATATAATCAAGCATATCTGGAGTTGGATTAGCTGCTGGAATAAAATCAATGAAACGATAAAAACTGAATTTGCCAGGCGCCGAACAGCAATCTTGACAAAAAGACGCATAAGGACCAAGATAGACGTCTTGACAAATGCGACACGTTTTATCTTCCCATTTAAAAATGGAACGCATGACATCCGGTGAAGGACATATTTGTTCGTAACGAATAGGACCTTGTGTTTTTAAGACAATCTTGTCTAATACAATACATCGAGACAGTGCAACATAAATCAATGAAGGAGAATAAATAAAAGGTAAAGTGATGGTACATGATTCTAGCGTCATGCCTTGAGATTTGTGAATAGTCATACCCCACGCCAGTAATAAAGGAAATTGAGAGACAGTCATGTTGGATTCCGATTGTTTGGCATCCTTATCAAAATCATCGTCCAGATAGGTATATATGGGCGTATGTTCACAATCGGTTCGTCCGCATGTCCGTTTCTTTTTTTTCTTTTTTTCACCCATAAGAAGTGCTTTGGAATCATTTTCAGTGCAAATCACATCGCATTCAGAACGTTTTTTATAACGTTTATAAGCACGACGTTGAATAGACACGCATTGTCCTTTGGTATTTTGTATCATGATATCGTTATCTTTTACTGAAACGACGGTGGCCAATGTACCATTACACCATCCATTTTGTACATCTAAATTGGCGGTCAACATACACCGTGCGCCAGGACAAATAATTAAGCGTTGGTAACATTGATGACGATCATTGAAAAAGGCTTCTCGTTCGTCTTGTGAAAAATCACCTTCAATGTTTGCATTCATTACAGAGGGAGTTACTCCCGTTTGAATCAATTTTTCTAGATGCGTACTATTAAATTCTTCTGCTTCTTTATTGGATAGAAATAAATGTGTAGGCGTTGAAAGCTTATTACGTGTCATCTGCTCAATGGTTAACTTGTCATCTCGTGTCAATCGTCCAATCCGTACATGCGATAAAAACGTTTTGAAATCATCTTGATTTTGGCGTTTAATGGTGGTTAATTCACAATGGGCTTGAATATGGTCCCACGCATCCGAGGTGAAACAATATGCGTCGTTAATTGGCGGTAATTGCGCAAAATCACCAAAAAAGACGACACGACATCCACCAAACGGTCTTGAATGGTCAGTCGGGTCAAAATAAACGCCTTGACTAAAATGTTTTCGTAACTGGAATTCAAATGCGTCCATGACCTTTTTACCCAACATACTAATTTCATCGACAATAATGACTGTATCGGGTGTAATCGACATGACTTTTAATTTTAAGCGACACAAGAATCCATGTACCGTCATGCCTTCAATGTGGTGTGCTGAAATGCCGGTGGAGGACAATATAATATAAGGAATTGCTTTTAGAGTAAGGTCTCGTTTCAAACGATGAATTAAGAAACTTTTACCAGTGCCAGCAGGACCAGATACAAATACCACTTGCTTTGACTCGATCGCATCATATGCGTCTTGTTGATCAGAAGTTAATTTAAGTTCAACGTCAGACATACTATTTTTATTTTTTATATTTTGTTTTTTCATTTTTATTGCTCATATAAATCTAATAATCTTATTTGTTTTCTATCATTTAGAGAATTAAGCTCTTGTTCCATTCGGTTTTTATCCCATAAATGCTGAAACCCTAATCCATCAATTTTATCTGATTCAGGAATTTTATCCTTGATTTGTAACTTTCTTTTTATTGTATATTCATTCCATGGATAAAATCCACACCAAACTATAAATAAACTAGCAATTTCTTCAGTTGTATGAAAACTAGAATGTCTTCCTAAAGAATAATTCCCGTTTGGATAGGAATGAAGAGCTCTATAACCACGTTCGGTTTGATAGGCAAGTTTATCAATTTGGCTAATAAACTCAATTTCATCTTTTGGTTCAATATGTGTTGATTCAGGTATAATTATATATGATTCGATACAAAAACATTTGTTATCATCTATGCGTTCAAAAGGCTTTGTTGCTATTAAAAATTCAGTCACATTTAATGCTATTTTGTATCCACTTATTTTTTCTTCAATGTTCATTACTTCTTGATCTACACTATACGCTTGAAATTTTTCATTACGAGATGTTATTATTTCCCATGTAGGACATAATTTTTTGATTATTTCTCTTGAATTATCCGTGGAATGATAATCAATCATAATACCATGTTGAAACATTTTTCTATGATGTTTAAGCCAAAACGGTAATAAATATTCTTCATTATAAAAATGACAAAGTACCGTCGCATTTACTTTATTTATAGGACTATAATGTTCTTTTTTATTCTCATTTGATTTAGAATCTAAAAAAACAGAGCCATAGTCGGTCAAATTATCATAGGATAAATACATTTTATAATTACATACTCATTTTAATTTAAACCCATTTTTTATAATTTTAATCATTCATATCAGCCCACCCCCATGCAATAATACTAATACGACCCTCGTTTGACACGTCTTTTACTTGTGGGATACCATGACGCCATTCAATATTGACTTGAGACCCAAACCCGTACGTCATGCCATTGGTTAATGGTATATTCACGGTCGTTTTCGTGGTGGCGTGTTCAAACGACGCATCACGTGTAGCACCAAAGGATACACCAATGGTCAGATTTTGAGTCTTGGCCTTTTTTTCATCTACGGCTGCTGCGTCATGGTGATACGGTTTCCATTCGCTGGTATCACGATACCAATTTAAGCGAGTGGCCTTGACTTCCATTCGGAAATAGGCAGCCAAAATGTCAATAATTTTCAAAAAAGTAGGACATTCCTGCTTCCATTTCATATGGTCATCCGCAATCCAATGCGAATCGCCGTGCCATAACTTCCATACATCGTCACGTTCCTTCATTTCACGCAATACGGTTGTATAAACATCACCTAGTTCACTAAACAAGTCTGGCACAATCATGACATCACGAGAATGGTATACATGCGGGTATTTATAGTCTTTCCCAGAACTAAGCATAATACGCATATCCGCAGGTTTATGCGATGGGACAAACGATTCGGTATTCTTGTGCTTTTTTTGTAATTTATACTGATGCGATTGTTTACAAGCATCTCCATGTCGACACGTACCAAAATAATGATGCTTGCACACATTATCCACATGTGTAAATGTACACGGATTTTTAGTGCAGGTACCCTTTACGTAATGCTTACAAATTTTGTCCATACTTGTATTAAGGTTTAATTTTAAATGACCTTTGTATTAGCTTAAAAATGAAAAATCATTTCAAAATGTTTAAAGGTAAGACATGTTTCCAATCGTATTATGTGTATTGACCTTGTACGGGTTGGACGTATGTATTAAGCGCATGTGTTACATGTTTAAGCATCCCAACGAAACATCCAATAGACTGGCATGTATTACGTTTCAATCGTTTATTCTATCCTATATTTGTGGGACATTGACTGAATACACAAAAAAAGATGGTCTTGATTGGATTTACCATTCTACACTTCGTCCTGAAACAAAGCAAATGGAACACTATATGGCTGGGTATTTTATTTACGATATAATTATCCTTATGTCTACAGCTCGAGGAAGACGTCAAGTGATGTTTTTGATACATCACGTTATTAGTTTGATGATTTATTTTATTAACCAGTATTACCCGTGTGGTAATGATGTATTTAATAATACTATTATATTACTACTAGAGTGTTCTAGCCCCTTTATGAATATCTGGAAAATTGCAGAGGAACTAGACCCGAATAGCATTATAACACGTATGTCTCTTGCCACTACCAAGATAACTTATTTTATATCGCGTATGATAGGTATGACTATATGGCTTCTTTTTTATTTTTGGAAAAACTATAAAATGACCTTGAATCACTCCCTTAATGCGACAAGTTTTGTGTTAGTGTATATTGCTAGTATCAAATGGTATCGTTTGTTGAAAAATAAATAAGTTTAGCTAAACTTCATATTAAAAATTATTTTTAATATGTGCCCCCGCCGAGAATTGAACTCGGGACCTCTTGTTTACAAGACAAGCGTTCTGCCACTGAACTACAGGGGCTTATGTATTAATAACCTTTTAAATATTTTCATAGTTAATTTACGATTGGTATGCTACATCGGTAGATGGTACAGATAAATCGATTTCGCGCGTAGAACCCATCTTGTGGAAACCATCGGGTTTAATACTAACGCCAAATTTGTGGAAATCATCTGGTTTTACTGGATTTGACCCATACTTGTGGAAATCGTCTGGCTTGACTGGATTTGAACCATACTTGTGGAAATCATCTGGTTTGACTGGATTTGACCCATACTTGTGGAAATCGTCTGGCTTTACAGGGTCGGACTTGACTCTATTTATAGCCTTTCCGATACTCATAAAGCGGTCTACTGCAATTGAATTAACGCTACTCATTTAACGTATATCAAGTTTTTATTTAAAAAATATTATTAATGAAAAAACTTTTTTAATTGTTCTTCTGAATACCCTTCTATCCTTCCTATACATTCAAAATAATCATACTTTTCCATGGTGGGTAGTGTTGTAATATCTTGTAAAATGCCAGATAATTCAGGCAAATCAACATTAATAGTGTAGTATTTAATAGGTATATTAGACATGTACTTGATTAAATTTTTACACAAACTGCATTTGGTGGGAGACTGGTAGATAATATAGACCGGTGATTCTTTTTCTCGCACGGCATGAAATTGAGATACGCTTTGTATTTCCATTTGATACTAGCTTTTATTTTTTAACGCAGCTTTTTTTAAAAGACATGTGAATTACTCTGTAAAAACAGAAATAACTCGTTCCAAAGTCAATATACGTTTGGAACGATACAATCTAACCGAAGGAAAACAACGAACGCATACCGTATAATTACAGCCACGGATACATCTATACCCTATACATAATGAACCCTTAGATTCTATAGGTTTATGGCATACATCACATGAATCATTTTGAAGGTCAGAGCAAAGAACAATTGAATGTGGATGTCTTAAAATGCGATAAGGGCCATCTGGAGGATAAGACATCATATTAAATTCTAATTTTTCAGAAAGATTTTGTAACGCATGTGATAATAAAGCAGTATGATTTGTTTTTTCGTGTTCCTCTTTTAGGCGTCGTGGCACGATAATGTGGCATCCATGCATATGGTATTGACATAACACTGGAATATCTTGGCATTCACTTTCATGTGTATTTAAGTCACTTCTTAGTCCTATCCAATTACAATAGGTACATTCGACTATTTGAGCAGGACATTCTTTTTCAAGATGATTTTCAATCGATGAAAATTGAATTAATAATTTACATTGCTCGCATGGTACTAAACGAAAAAGACATTGATTTTTCATGTGCTCTTCCATTTGGGCTAGAGAGAGAGTATCATTACATGAATTACATTTCACATTACGAAAGTCACATGTTTTTTCATGTTCTTGTATGCGCAAGACGGAGGTGCTTGTTTTACACCCAACTTCTTTATTTATACAGGTAATAAATTTTCCATTAATAGCCATACGTTTTGAAAAATCAGGCACTTGTTGGCTGATTTTAACTCGGCATATGCTACACCTGTCGCCATAGTCGGATATATTGGATATTAAAATACACGACTCACAAAATGAATGACCACAATTTATGGTAGATGCGTTACGGCATACTTCTCTACATATTGGACAAATAAAATCGTCCATAGGTTCCACGAACCGTTCTAAAGGCCATCCAGATGTTGCCATATTGAATCAATTAATTTGTTTAATTGATTTATCACCTCTTTAATAGTTATCTAGATTTTTTTGTAATTGAGATAAAATAGAATCAACGGATGTGCTTGAAGTCAAGTCCTTTTCAACAATTGGTTCAGGTACACTGAGGTCCAATACAGAAACAGATTCGTTAATGATTTCTGTATCTGGTTCTTGCGTTGGCGCTGGTTCATTCATGCTTGTATTAGATTTAATCGTATCTAGCGCTTTTTGAATTAGACTCTTGTTAAAGCCTTCAATTGTGTCAATCACAGTAGAGTGATGTTGTAATTGAAGGGTGGGCATAGCATAAATGTTGGTGGTAAGACTCTCTAATTCGGGTTTATCCATGTCAATGTAATAAATATGAGGTGTCTCTGGATGTTCAGTTTCAATCCACTTTTTAAGAGCACGACATGGAGGACATGTTTTGACTGAACTATAAATAAACAAACTATAGGGTTCTTTTATAATGACTTCGAAAAAATGTTCTGGGTCAGTAATGTATTTCATAATTTATTACATATGAAATGTTTAGACTGGTAATTTTATACAGGTAAATATAATAAATATTGGTCTTGATTTTGAATTTGAACTCGCCATATGCCTTCTCTACCTGGAACAGATATGGTATCATTAGTTTGAAAACTACCATAGGGTCCTTTTCCGTATTGATCAATGTATAAAAACAGACCTGTCACCATGTCTCTCACACGAAACGCCCATTGTTGACCTTTAAATTGAGCTTCTAACGCCATGATATTATTATTTCGATAAATGTCATTTACAATAACACCCACTTGACACCATCGTGACCCGCCGTAAATATCAGCACCATTTGCGTTAACATAGGACGACCCATAGGACGAGCAGACATCAGGATGTACAGACGTATACATGCCTCGTATGGGATTCGACCCGTCCATGACAAGTACTGGAGGGCGATCCATAGGTTGAAAATGAGGGAATGGTTGGTAAATAGGGGCGTTTACGCGTGGTGAATACTGAGACTGATGGATATTAGGCGGATACTGTGACTGTGGGATATTAGGAGGATACGGCCCTTGAATAGTAGGCACATAAACAGGAGTTTGGACAACACGTGGTATATACATGGGAGGAAACGTGGGGCGTTCCGTTTCACTCGACATGGAATCAAGAGACGAGTAATTCATATTATCTATAATCAAGATAATATTTACAATACAGTTTGACTCTATTTATTAAACATCAATTCTAAATACTCTACTAAATAATCCGTCTAAATAAATATCATGTCTTGTTCGGACAAGTCAATACGTTCTTCTTGTACCGATTGGTCATGAAACAAGTCTTTATTTTCCTTTATAATAGTCACGAATTGATTATATACATCTTCCGTATCAGGCCCAGACGAACTTAGAATCACAGACCCGCTGTAAAAAACTAGAAATGTATGGTACTTTTCTTTGGACAATTTTTTATTGTAATCATAGTATAATGAATATAGAGAAAAATCAATCTTTTGAATATCCATGTCTTGAAGTGATTTCATTACTACCATATCCAGTTTTTCATCCGCATGGTTCTTGGATTTCATCTTGATGTTCACACAGGTATGAAGGTCTGATAAAAACAGTGAATAATAAGGCGTGTTGACTCGGATGTATTCATCCAACTTTTCTCTGTGGATTTTAAAGCCAATCTTAAAATTGATATTTTTCATGACAATATTAATAATAGCAGTAGGATAATCTGACTTGAAAATACTATTTTTTACAATCGTGACGATATCTTCACCAATTTGGGAAGCTGTTTCCATCATTTTCTGGTACAAGATATAAATAAATTGGTACGCATATCGATCCTCGCTACAACCAGTAATTTGAAACTTACCATTTGAGCAGATCTTGCCGTTAACAAATTTATCGTGGTCGATTTTCATCTGAATCGTCACACTATTTCTAAAAAACGATTTTTTCTGAGGGTCATTCTGTTTCTTTTTAGGCAACTCGCCTTTTAGGTCCTGTTTGTTTTGTAATGCGATAATACTTCCTACTGGAAAATAGGCTAATTTATTAGGCAAAATAACAACTTCTTCATCTTGCTTTTTGCGTCCTCGCTTTTTCTTGGGAAAGGCATACTCTAGATAAGGGATATTTTGATGAAATAGGTCTAAATCAATCTGCATATTGGTTACAGCAATAATGGTCTTGGTTGAATATTTTAATTGCGAAAACGGAATCATTCTAATTCATACTCCAACTATTTTAATTTCATTTTTAGTGTCAAAACAGAAATTATCATTTAATGCGATGTGTATTATTAAGTAATGAACGGATGTTTTAACTGTATAGCTCTCTTTCCAAATAGCATTGATAACAACTATATCATTGCACATAGGTCTTTGACTAAACCTGTTTCAACAGCAGAAAAAGAACAATACGCACTAAGTACAAAGTATTCAGAAGGCATTGCACGAATTATATGTATGATGAAACCCAAAATAGAACAACATTCTTTATTCATGTATACTCTCTATTTACATCCAAATCGAACCATTCGAATATGGGATGAAACGGACCCTAATGATATTCAATGGATTGACATACCTTACCATCGCTATATGTGGTATAATGATATTATTGAATTCTTGACGCTTTATTGGGCACCTATGCCACATCTTACTTTTTTGTCCATTGACGGTCATATACGTGGTGCGTTTGACCGTATCGACTCAAATGTTAAAAGTATAGTTATTCGAGACGGAGTGTTACAGGCTAAAGCCTAATATTGTTTTATGTAAAACAATAATAAACCCAAATAATATTAGGCTTTATTCAAGATACTTTATTAATTCTTCCATGTCTTGAATTTTATTATATAACTCATAGAACGAAATTTCATTTTCAAATACAAAATGGTCATAGGCACGTTTAATTTCCATATAAATTTGATTACATTCATGTCGTCGTATATCAATGTTTTGTTTTTCCTGATCAAGACGTTTTGTGTTATAAGACTGCCCAACTGGATCATATGTAGATGGAGGCTTCTCTTTCTCTTTCATTATATTTTGTTCATCGACTTGTAATCGAAACAAGATATTTTTCACACGTGTTTGGTCTGATTCAAGTGTCATTTGTTGTATCAATTTAGATTTTACGTCTTTTATTTTTAATACAAGTTTAACTAGAGAGTCTTCTAACGAATTCATCTTATTGATATTTGACTGATTAACGATAGAATAAAATTTTTTATAAAAAACAGGTAGATTTTGTTCTAACACAAATGTCTTGGAAAATAAAATTTCTAGAGAAATGACTGGAAAAAATTCTTTTGATAATGGCCTGTCGTTAATATGATAAATATCGTGAAATCCAAGTAAATGACTCATGATCAAACACGGTTTGATTTCAATATTTTTAGTGATATACATCAACCTCGATAATTGTCTTCTTAAATAATAAGCTAAACTTTTTTGTTGTACATTCGTGTCATCCATCACATCCAAGGAATGTTGTATATCAAACCCATCAAGTGTAATGTTTTCATAATCCAATCGGTCTTCATGTAATTTATCGACTTTAAGTTTTTCGATTTGTGTTTTAGGATAAGATGAATTGGATACATCAATCGGATATTTTTTTCTATTTACATACACCATCATGGACTCTGATATATAAGGCAATTGTAATAATATGAATGAACATAATTTATTCTGTACAAAATATTCAAGAATCAAGAACCCTTTATTCAAGATAAATTCCTCGAATCGTCTGCTGTTATAATATTCGGTCGAAGGAGGTCCTTCTTCATCATAGGTATATTTTGAACTCGTCGTTAATAATGATGCGTCAAAATCACGTCCTTGTTCTGCTTTATATTCAGGTATAGGCGTGGGATCTACATATGCTGTTTCAGTATTGGTTGAAATGGGTTCAGTATTGGTTGAAATGGGTTCAGTATTGGTTGAAACGGGTTCAGTATTGGTTGGTTCAGGTTTTTTATAAGTCGAAACAGGCTCGGTATAGGTCGAAACAGGCTCGGTATAAGTCGAAACGGGTTTGGTATAGGTCGAAACCGGCTCGGTATAGGTCGAAACGGGTTTGGTATAGGTCGAAACAGGCTCGGTATAGGTCGAAACAGGCTCTGTATAGGTCGAAACAGGCTCTGTATAGGTAGACATGGGCTCTATATAGGTCGATATGGGTTCAGTATAGGTAGACATGGGCTCTGTATAGGTCGATATGGGTTCAGTATAAGTTGATATGGGCTCGGTAGGTTGTATATACATATTATAATTATACGAATTAGAACCCGAGTCGTATACATTAGAACCCGAGTCGTATACATTAGAACCCGATTCGTAGGAATTAGAACCAGAGTCGTAGGCATTAGAACCAGAGGCGAAGGCATTAGAACCCGAGTCGAAGGAATTAGAACCAGAGTCGAAGGAATTAGAACCCGAGTCGTAAGAAGTAGAACCCGAGTCGTAAGAAGTAGAACCAGAGTCGTAAGAAGTAGAACCAGAGTCGTAAGAAGCAGAACCAGAGTCATAAGAAGTAAAACCAGAGTCGTAAGAAGAATTAATCGGTTCTACGCCTGAATATTGTATAGGAGGCAATTCCGTCTTTTCTTTAACAGTAGGTTTGTATGTATCAACAAAAGTAGGACTTTTGGCTTTTGATTTTGCTAAAGAATTAATATAATCTGTCATAGGAGGAGTAGTATCGTATAAGACGTGGTTAACCCTCTTTTTTAATTGAGCACGAGCCGAATCGTCGATACGGACTACCTTTTTTTTAGATCGTGAATTCTGCATTTCATAATAATTGTTTTCTCTTTATTTATTTTAAGAAATCTATTATGTAAATAATCATGGCCGCCAAAATCGGAGATATCATCCAAACGCTTCCGGTCGACCCACAACAAGATTTTCCTCATATGGACATGAATTTTATAGACGAATATGTCAAATCGACCAAGAAATCAAAAGGTAAAAAAGAAAAGTTTGTCGAAGAATACCATTCTGATTCTGACTCTGACTCTGAATCAGAAGACGAAGAGTCAGATACTGAAGAACATAACGAATCCAGTCATAAACCATCCCTTATGCAGGAAATCAAAGCCACATTTTTGGCCAGTTTAATATTTGTCATTCTTAGTCTGGATATTGTTAATGCCACGCTGAATACACTAGGTATCGAAGGATTAAAATTACTTATTGTTAAATTTTTCATCTTTGCGTCTATCTATTTCGTGGTTCGTTATAAATTTATGTAAAAGGTAAAAAATGAAAATATCATTTAAATGATACTATAATAAATAATCATGTCGAAATTTCATTTGTCTAAAGAACTATCAGATCTAATTTCGAACGCTGTACAAGCATTTGCACTTCGTCTCGAAACAGAACATCATATTCCTAAAGAACAAGTTATCACTATTTGGGAAAAATGCTCTGATGATGTAGTTGATAAGAAAAAGCCAAAGAAGGAGGAAAAAGAAAAGCCAAAGACAGATGCTGAAAAAATTCAAAAAATGGTAAAGGCCGAGCTTCCTGAAAGACGTTTTGCTCTTCGTAAAAACGCATACGGAGAGTATGAACACAAAGATACTGGGTTTGTATTCGACCCATTGACCAAGGAAGTGAAAGGAAAACAAGTTGGTGACCAAATCAAAGATTTATCTCTTTCCGATGTCGAATTGTGTAAGCATTATGGATTCAAGTTTCGTATTCCAGACCGATTTGAAGACGATGTGCTCGAGATGGACGCTGAGGTGAGTGATTTAGAAGAGTCCGATGTAGAAAGCGATGCGGAATAATAAAGTACGGTTAAAAAACGTTTGAGTTAATAACACTATTAACTCAATAACAAGTATCAATTATAGTTAAATCATCTTCTTCCATGTTATTATGTTTAATTTTATAATTAAATTATAAAACTTTGCACCATGCGAGAATTGAACTCGCGACCCATTGCTACCTTAAGTAAACATAAGACAATTGTTCTACCAACTGAACTAACGGTGCATTTATGGGAAAGGTAGATTAGACATTTCTGTCATGTCTAACCTACCTTTCTTATATATAGAAAACCATTTAAGCCGTTTTATTAGAGCACTAATAAGTGAATTATTCTAAACGCGTCATTTCAAACAAGGCGCTGATTTGTAGTTTATAATTAGGTTCGCTTGGTGAAACTGTATCCTTTTGTTTAAACGACAAGAGTTCTCCGTTTGGTAGCATAACCGACATGTGAAATGTATCATTCGGTAAAAATTTAATAACAGGACACATGTCACATCTCGAAAAACAAGTTTGACTCATGATTTTTTTAGGACCAGGTGTATCACCGCTACTCACAGGAACACGAAATAAAGCATAGTTTGTATTAGGATTATTACTAATAATGGATTGCATATTATCACGATGAATATCTGAATACAAGCATACGTAAAAGAACGGATACTGGTCGATTGTACCACCATTAGCGACATTAATAAGCGCACGTTCATCAAATTCCGCACCATTTGCGTCCGTGTACGACCTAATAATAAATGGAATAGATATGTTTACCAATCGGACCGAGTAACACACCGCTTGGTTCATATTGGACGTGCCTTGGTATTTGAGCGGTTTCAAATTATCACGACTAAATGGCAAAATCTCATAATAAGTTGTAGCTGGTACAAACACATTGGTAAAAGGACGTGTTGTTGTCACGATATAGGTAGTTGCGTCATACGAATTAATAATTTGATATTCAACGGTTGTTCCCGAAAATAAACGCAGCATCATGCCTGAATACGCATCCGTTACAGCAGAACTGGGTTGTAACGCAACAGATTGCGGCGCAAACGCGGTAATACGCGTCATGGTCAGCACGTTGGATAGTTCGGTATTCGTATTATAGGGTATGTCTGCGGGTAATTGTTTTCGAATGACGTAGTTGTAAACACCATTGGGTATGGTAAAATTACCCATACTTGTGACGGTACGTGTCATACCAGCATAACCAAGAATTTTAGAGTATTGGATTGTATTTGGTACAACACCAGTGTTAATTAACCCAATATATTGATTGACGTAAAAATTATCGGTCGATGAACTAACGAGAGGAATCAATGTAATCGTGTTTGGACTGGTTAATGTCGCCCCAGCGTTTGATTCAAAGGGTGTACTGAGACATACAGGGTCGAATGCGTCTACACAATTATTATACGAACCGCTTATTTGGTAAGGTACCACGAAATCAGAAGGGTTCGGATATTGATTTCGATTACGAAACGTTGAGTCCAATTCTAAATACTTTTTAGTCTTGCTCATTTTGGTAAAGCTTACTATTTAATTAGGAATTTATTTTTCACCATTTTTTGATGGCTTTTCCAAAACCGTTTTTTTATTAAAAAACGGTGAAAAATGAAAGATAAAAACAAGTATAATTTCATAAAAATGACTGAATTTATAATCGGAGATCGTGTCACGAAAATAAAGGATTCTCATTATCCTAATTTAAATTTTTCAAGAAAAAAAATTATACCGTTTGGCGCAAGAGGTACCGTTATGCGAATAAGGAAACGCTATGAACATACACCTAATTTTTATGTTCTTTATGTTATTAAATTCGATGGCTATGAATATGACGACGAATTAATCGATCAATACGATGGTACATCTTTACAAAAATGAAAAAAATCGTGTTACAATATCATGTCACATCATGTCGGCTCTTGACGCATTTGGTACTTTTTTTACGGATACAGAAGCACGCCCATTTTCCTGTGCGTGTATGGGTCCAACTACTGAAAATAGATTAATTATAAGAGACGCACTAGTAAATCTGTTTTTGACGTGTCCTGACCCGCTTCCACCTTATGATTCTAAAAAAAATAAGCCATTAATACCATTATTTAATATGCCTAAATACGAATCGTGTACGTGTGCCATTGATTTTGTAGGTTTACAAAAGAGACTATTAGAAATAATTAATCGATATGTACTCGTTATACCAAAACCAATAATTATGTGTACGTGTCAAGAAGAGTTTGGTCATAATGGAGGAGGACCTCTTTCTGGAAAACCTTTTACTGAATGGTGTAAAGGATGTTTTTTGATTTACCAGAAAGAAAGTGTCGCCAATTCACTCGTTTATTTATTATTAAAATTTACAGGTACGTTTGACTCTCATCTTGAAAAATGAAACTTTATATGCTATCTTTATGTATAATACTATACATAATATGACTGACGCAGACACATTTAATTTTATTTTATCTGTAATGAAAGGCAAAAAATATAAAAATATAAATTACACCAAACGCTTGTTACAAGATTTAAATTGGTATGCTAGCTTTCGTAACCGGTTTGATGTATGCACAACTCAAAAAAAAAGAAAACGGTTACTATGTAAATTCAAATGTATACCAGTATTACAGATTCTAGCATTTGTTCCTACACGTTCCTATAATCCTTATATTGATTATGTGAATAGCATCCTAAGTATTCCAAATCATCGATTAGTACACCACGATTTCATGTACTCAAAACTAGACTTGGTTGAGTATGGCCTTCGATACTCTGGAAAACAGTTTGATTTTAATACAACTACTTTGTTTGATAGCGTAAGTTGTCATGACCCAGACATGCTATGCCATTCTAGGAAAGAAGCCATGTTGGAAATAATAAACATGTTTTTTACACCTAACCGGATTGCCATTTTAATTCAACGAGGAAAAGAGTTAGCCGGATTATATTTAACAGAGACAATTTTCAAAACACTTTTACCTCTCTATATAGAGGTTATCAATGATGCTGGGTACGATTTTTCTAAACACAATAAAAAGACGCTCATACGGTTAGCTTTTATAGCCGAATGTATGAATGATACAAAACAAATCATTCGCATTATTAATTACATTTTTTCTATGTGGTATGGTACTTTTTTTCGAACGTGGTAATGACTTCACTGCTTTTTGTGAAAAAGCAGTATTCAAAATTAAACTTGTTTCTTATCCATATCATCTAAATTAATGCTTGGACCCTTCATCTTTTGCTTTGTTTTTGCTGGCGCACTAGAACCTCCTCCCATTCCCATACCTCCGCCACCTCCACCACCTCCGCTTAGGCCTGACATCATATTCATAATGCCCGACATCATGCCACCACCGTCACCTCCGCCTCCGGATACAGCGCTGGTGGCTGCTCCGACAAGAGACCCCATCATATTATTCATTCCGCCCGACATGACATTCTTCATTAACAAAAAGATAACGGCATTCATGACAATGGTAAACAACAAACGAACTTCGACTGGCCATTGCGATTTTGATTTCTCAATCATGGCCTTTTCACCCAATTCAATAAGAAGACGCTCGTATGTTCCCATGGTCGACATTTGTTGTTTCGCAAATCCAGACATATCGACCTTCAGAAAATTGGTAAATAAAAATTCTACCCCGAAAAACCCCATCGTTAAAAATTTCTTGTATCCCTCCACTTTGGCATCCAACCCCACTTTTCTAACCGTATCTTCATACACACGTTCCATGGTCACAAGGTCCGTGTACTCTGTAAATTCTGGAATAGTAGCTTCTTTGTACGACTTTTTTAAAATATCAAATCGAAATAATAATTCACGCTTTCGTTTTGTTTCATCTTCCGTATTTGTGTACGCCATATTTTTTACGGGTCCTTGTGCTTGCGAATTAATCTCGGATAACGATGGAGGAAGATTTGATTGTTGTTGCGGCTGTTGGTACTGTTGCTGTTGGTACTGCTGCGGTTGCTGGTATGGCTGTTCCATTCCACCCAAAACACTTCGTATACTTTGTTCCGTATTATCAAGTTGAGCCGGAAAAGGTGTGGGTGGTGCTTCATACGGAGCAGACGGCTCTGGTTGATACGTAGGTTGTTGATACGTAGATTGTTGGTACTGTTCAGCTTTTCGAGCCGCAGATAACTCTCTTGAACGTGCTATATCCCGTTCTTGTTCAACTAAACGATCCCGTGCGCTTTTACGGTCGTCTTCATAGGGTTTCGCAGGACCAGAATTTTTCAAACGATCATTTAACTTGTCGCGGACATTCTTTTCGGGATTGGGATTGGTGTTGGAAAAAAATTCCTTGTTATCATCGATTGGGACATACTGATGCGTTTGAGGTATAAATACCGGATCGTGTGCTTTATCTTTTAAGTTAGGGTACACTTTTTCTTTATTTTCTAATAATTCTAGATACAAGACAGGAAACGGTGGAAAAACGGGTTGGTGATCCGTAGGATGGTACGTTAACGGAACTTTTTCGATTTTAAACCGTTTCGTTGGCATTTATGTGATGGTGTTTTCTTAAATTAGAATAAAAGTGAAAAATGAATTTTAGAGATTTATATTAAAAAATATAAACATGTCTCGCCTACTTGCGATTGGTGATATTCATATTCGCATGGATAATATAGAAGACATTCGCCTTTTTATCGAAAAATTAGAACAGGTTATTTTAAACGAGAAACCCCATCTTATTATTTTATTAGGAGACATCCTCCATACTCACGAACGCATTCACACAATTTGTCTCCAATACGCCCAAAAAGTGTTTGAAATGTGTTCCTCTCATGTACCTACGTATGTCTTGGTCGGAAATCACGATTATATTTCCAATAGTCAATTCCTTACTTCACAGCACTGGATGACACCTTTTTCACGATGGCGTAATTTAACCATCGTTGACCGTGTGACTACCATTACGCATGAGTCGCATACCTTTATTGCGTGTCCGTATGTACCCGATGGTCGGTTTGTCGAAGCATTAAATACAGTCGACGCATGGAAAACAGCCGACATGATTTTTGGGCATCAAACGCTTGACGGTGTTAAAATGGGTGCTATTGTCGCTGAACACGTCGAAGCCTGGTTGCCCGAGTACCCATTTTTATGTAGCGGACACATTCATGATAAACAAGTCATTCAACCCAATCTGTATTATACAGGCACTCCGATGCAACACGCATTCGGTGAAAAAAGAAACAAGAGTATCGCCTTATTCACTGTATCCGATAAAGTCGAATACAAAGAAATCGAATTGCGTGTGAGTTTAAAACGAATCGAGTACATGACCATTTCAGAAGCCATGACCTATACCTTAAACGTGGAACCGCATGAAACGGTACGTTTGACGATTCGTGGTTCCAAAGAAGAATGTCGTGTGTTTCGAAAAACCAGCGTTTATCAACATCTTATCCAAAAAGCCAAGGTCGTATTGGACGAACTCGTTCATGAAAAGGAAGAATCATCCGATACAACCCATACATTTCACCAAGTATTATATGACGCAGTTAAAACTAATTATTTTATGACGTGTTTGTACAAGAGACATGCCTCGTTACCATTTGCACCCGATATTGAATTTGTGTAAACCATGATTTTGCTTATTTTATAAGCAAATTGAATAGCATTTAATCACGTCCCTTGGCCAATTCTTTGGCCATATCGGAAATACTCATCTTTTTCTTTCCTAGTGTCACATTCGGCTCAATAAATGGCGAATCATCCGCGTCTATTTCCTCTAAACTCGACATGGGTTTAAGTTGACCTACCCGGTCCGTGGACATGGACCGGACTTTTTGGTTTATCGAATTACGTTTTGACCCTTGTAAAGACGATTCACTGTGATCACTCATGCGACTATCGGTGCCTAAATGTCGTTCCTCTTCTTGAAAATCAAAAAGGCTTTTATCACCTAAAATACTTAATAATGAGGTTGTACCATTTTCAGGCAAATTTTGGACTTTCAAATGACCTTGTGCTTGTTGTAATGCTTGTTGGTTCATTTGTAATTGCGCTTGTGCCTGTTGAGACTGCTGAATGTTCATATGCTGAGGCGGAGGCATATGTTGATGCGCTTGTACTTGATGTTGTGCATGTTGCAACTGAATCGCTTCTTGATTCACTTGTTGTTGTAACATGTTTTGTTGTTGCGCGTGCTGTTGTTGTAACATGGCTTGTTGTTGCGCTTGTTGTTGCGCTTGTTGCTGAGCCATTAATTGTTGTTGCGCTTGTTGTTGAGCCATTAATTGTTGCTGGGCCTGTTGTTGTATCATTTGTTGCTGTGCTTGTTGTTGTGCTAATAATTGTTGGTGTGCCATTTGTTGTTGTGCCATTTGTTGTTCCTGTGTTTGTATATTGGACATACTGACATGTTTTTGAATAAAACTATTCATATAATTAACAAAATCTTGTCCTTCTAATTTTTCATAATGCGTATCTTTATACGTTAAAATAGTAGGCACGGTAGTGATATCACCTTGACTCAATTTTTGTCGAATCGATGGATGATCAATCCATATGATTTTCATATGAGGTTCCAATGAAATCTGGAGTTGTTTGACAGACTCGAGCGTACGTAAACACATCGGAGAAAATTTACTACATAGCATGATGGTCGTCATTTACTTATGTGTAAGAATAGTTTTAACGCTTTTTAATTTAACCGCTTTTTACCGTTTTTATAAAAAAGGTAAGATTTAACAAAAATGTTTGCCACATACGGCTTCATATACATCACTTCCTGCGACTTGTATTTGATCTTTTAAAAGTACCTTGCGTTTTGAATAAACAGCGGGTGTTCCATCTTTACATTGGATACAAAGTGCCGTCAACCATTCAATGGAATGACATAAAGGCAATAAACGGTAAATGTCACCGAAAAGGCGTCGTTCCGAATCACCGTTAAGTGCGGTGACATAAACTCGTTTTTCATGGTCCATCATTTTACATACCATATCATACACGTGCTTAAAAAATTGACCTTCTTCAATCATAACCACGGATGCTGCTTTGTATTCTGGCAATTCCCAAATGGCATCACATGTATCAATCGGTAGAGATATACACGATTCTGTCAATTTATCATGGGTACATAATTCGGAAGAGGATGTATACCTTTGATCAATATTGGGTTTAATAATACAAATGTTTGTTCCAAGTGTTTTAAAACTGCGTATATGCTGAATCAATCGGGTTGATTTGCCTGAAAACATAGGTCCAAGAATTAAATGTAACGACATTTGATTCTTATAAAGGATACTTTCTATTTCATTTTTAACCTTAAAACATACGCCCTGTTCTATTCAATCCCTTTTTCTTTATTGCTAATGAACCTTGAGAGTATCGCTGAATACCAAAACTACCGTCGTATTTCGTTACAGCTGAATCATACGCAGGCGTTTTATTCACTGTTTCCTCTTGAATGATATAATTCACTATATACGAAATAACCATCTGAATCGTCTCTTTTGTACCTACACGCGGATTAGACTCGGCTATACTATCTATGACATTTCTAATCTGGTCTAATGGCACCATATGTTTAGTGATATTATGTTTTTGTAATTGAGCCGATACCTCATTTTGTATATGTTGGAATGTGTCTTGTGTCCATAACTGCTCATTAAAATGAGATGGATCGATTACTGCGTTACGTAACGTTTGAAACATGTCTTTGAATACCATCAAGATTTAAATAAAAATTCACGGCTTTTTAAAAAAAAGCGGTTTACCCTATTCATTATTTGTTTTTATACCAAAACCATCCTCCGCACGTTGCTGCCGATAATATAATCCAAAAAATAATAATCCTGTTCCATGATCTCTTCGCTGGTTTATTCTTACGTTTTGGTGTATACAAAAAAGAGGGTGTGAATGCGATCAATAATACCAACCAAATGACAATAATCGACGCATAAATTCCATAAATCATCATTGGGGAAACGGTTTTTGTGGGTTGTATCGACTGTTCGAGCGCTTCTAGACGGGAGCGATATGATGCGCTCATTCTTATTTACCATAATATAAAAAGTTTAAACTTTTTTTCTTTACATACACAAATGACAACATCCGTTGATGCGCTGTTTCGTCAACCGACCCGAGAAGGAAAAATTATAAAAGAGGAAGAATTTTCCCAAATCCAGAACGATTTACATTATCTCATGCAAGAAAATAAGAAGCTGACTGCTATGATTCATCAATACCAAAACGCTCCGCCCGTTATTCCCATATCTACACCAGCTCCAACTCCTATTCCTATACCCGCGTCCACTCCTATACCAGTAGCTCACCCTAATGTGTCATCAAACCAAATGATTTATTATTCTAATGACGGACAACCTGTAGCTGTTCCTGAACATGGAAAAACTATTACCATTGTCATTGATACCAATAAAATGGTATATTTGCTCTTATTCATTATTTTGGTTATTATGATTCTAAAGAAATAAGACGACGTAAGAATTATGGAAGAAACGATAGAAATAGACGGTTGGGATGACGGGATACCCAACGTCTCAGACGATTTAAAACCCCGATTAAACGATTTTAAACATGCGACAACTCTGGTTTTACCAAGCGGTGGCGTCAAAGGAGTATATTTATTAGGAGCACTTCACTACTTACACGAACAATGCGGTCTCGAACACATTCAATCCTATTATGGTACAAGTATCGGTTCAATTATAAGTGGATTACTTATTATCGGATTTACACCCATGGAAATATTAGTCCTTATTTGTGTTAGAAAAATCGTCGCATGCTTAATCGATGCGTTTAATGTCGGTTTTATCCTCACTGAAAAAAGGTTAATTGATATAACCGTATTTACAGCATTATTAACTGACATTATTCATAAAAAAGTCGGGTTTATACCAACTCTAGGTGAATTATATACTCGATTTCAAAAAAAATTATGTATTGTGACCATATCGCGCGACAAACCACGCGAACCCGTCTACATGTCATCTGATTCACATCCGAATGTATCCATGGTACACGCTCTTCATATGTCATCCTCTATCCCATTCGTTTTTGGATACGCCAAGTATGATGGAGTTGACTATTTCGACGGCGGTGTCTTGGACCAATTTCCCATATTATACGCCTCTGAACGCGAAGAGCGCGTCTTTGGTATTGATATTGTTCAAAGTTATACCAAGAGTGACATATTATGGAAAGACGTATGGGAAATTATTTACCTTCCTATTACCTTTATTGCCGAAACATTTAAAAAACAACTTATCCGTGGCACCTATATCGACATTCATACAGATAACGAAATTTTAGTAACCACCAGTACCGGTTTATTAAACATGTTTACCTCTGGATATAAACAATGTATTATTGCACTTCAAGAGACGCAATACCGCATTCAAAAAGAAAAAATAGAATAATACCGCTTTTTAACTAAAAGCCGTACTCCAATTTGACAAAAAATGAAATGTTCAAGGATAATTATCCATATAAAATGCTCAAGATAATTGTATCGATTTTGCTATTTGTAGGCTCTAGCGCAAGTTCCAATCAATGTTTTATCAATGAATCCCAAATGACTTGGATTGAACATCCAAGTCCAATTCCAAGTCAAATTCATACTCCAATTAATTTTACAAATAATACTTTTCAAGACAACCCACCTAGTAAGAATGAATTTAAAAAATGTAACGTGTGTACTCAATTAACTCAATTCAGACAATTGCCTGAATTTACATTCAGTTATGGTACTGATAATCCAGATACAGCTCTTCTTAATCAATACAGACCTTAAAGGTTAATAAAAAATAAAAATCTTGGTAAATTTAGCAAAAAAAATAATATTTTTTTTGAAATGTTTTTATAAAAATAGGGTGAAAAGCAGAGAATTTTTCTATAGAAATTATTTTTTATAAATAATTTTTTCAAAAACAGTTTTTTTGATTCAACACACACACATTTTTTAATCAACTTTTAGACACTATAAAATTCGTGATGGATACCACCCACGAAAAAAAATCTCATAAATTGAAAAAGTGATATAATTTATGAACTTGATGATAACCACGAATTTTTAGAAAATAAAAAATTTTTGGTAAAATTTTGCTAAAAATAAAAAATTTTTGGTAAAATTTTGCCAAAAATAAATTTTTTTGGTAAAATTTTACCAAAAAAAATAGTGTATCGTGTCAGTGATTTTCAGCAAAAAAAATATCGTATCGTGTCGGTGATTTCAGAAAAAAAAATAGTGTATCGTGTCAGTGATTTTCAGCAAAAAAATATTATTTTTTTTATAAAAATAGGTGAAAAGAAGACAATTTTTCTATAGAAATTATTTTTTATAAATAATTTTTTCAAAAACAGTTTTTTTGATTCAACACACACACATTTTTTGATCGACTTTTAGACACTATAAAATTCGTGATAGATATCAACCACGAAAAAAAATCTTATAAATTTAAAAAGTGAGATAATTTATGAACCTAGTAATAACCACGAATTTTACCAAAATAAAAAATTTTTGGTAAAATTTTGCTAAAAATAAAAAATTTTTGGTAAAATTTTGCCAAAAATAAATTTTTTTGGTAAAATTTTACCAAAAAAAATATCGTATCGTGTCGGTGATTTTCAGCGATAGTGTTTTGATAATTTTTTGGTAAAAACAAGACATTTTTGGTAAAATTTTACCAAAAATAATTTTAAAGGTACAGTATTAATAACATGGTAGAGTGTGGCTTTTGTCATAAAACCTACTCCTCTGAATATACATTAAAAACACATCAGCAGTCTACTAAATCGTGCTTGGCCATTCAAGAAAAACTAGGCTTAGAAATAGTAAAATGCTCATTTGAATGTTCTTATTGTAATAAAGTACTGACCACGAAAAAAAATCTGACGTATCATTTAAAAACGTGTAAGGAGAAACAACGTTTTGATTCAAAAGAAGCTGAAATACAACGTCTTGCGTCCGAACAAAAAATTAAAGAATTGGAAGAAAAATTAAGTAAACTACCAAGTACCGTCATTAATAACACGCATAATGACCATTCGACACATATTAATATTTATAATGTCATGACACCTGAACATGTCCTTGATATATTTCAAAAACACTATCGTTTGGATACATTATTAGGTGGACAAAAGGCTTTAGCGCGGTTTGTAAATGATGAGTTTTTACGTAAGCATGCGGAACCACTTTATGTTTGCGGCGATCGTTCTCGACACAAATTTTATATTTTGGATGGCAAGAAAAAAGTGGAAGATACGAATTGCGAACACTTGATTGAATTAACAACAAAAGGGTTTCCTCATGTCCAAGATGTGTATGAAGAAGCCATGTTTAACGAACTCCCTGCCAATATTACGGAAAAAGACGTACATGTTATTTACCAACACCTTATTAATATGCCTAACGATCATCACGAATTCAAATCCGAACTAAGTAAAGTTGTATTGGAAGAAGGCGTCAAGGAACCACAATGGAAAGATGTCATGCGTATCATGCAAGAACGTAACCAACGTTTATTCGGTGATATTACTGTGTAGCCACTTTTCAAAAAATGGTACCCATCTTTCCAGGTGTAAATGATTAATCGGATTACCAATGTAAAATGTTTTTGTATGCTTAAAATTTTTATACAAAAAAAATTTAAATCTCCATAAGTGTATAAATGGATAATTCTAATGTTATTGGAATTACACTCATTCTATTATTGATAGTAGTGGCCTTGATATTTTTGATGCCAGCACAAGAGATAAAGAATGGTAGTACATACCCTTCTGTTAATTCGCGCATCAAGATTACCAATAAATCGGGTTCAACTTTGGAATTTATTGGTACATATGATGCTAGCGGTAACCCTATTCAATTAAACGAGTCGGTTCCGGACCAAGGTTCTTTTGTATTAAACGTGTATTCAAATAAACAAGTTGAATTGTATATGAATAGTTATATGGGTGCAATTATTAATGTGAATGGAAAAGTATTATTAGAAAACTTATTCATATTTGGTTGGGGTGATGATACACCATTGTATTCAATTGTCCCAACATCTGAAGCCGTTTCAGCCTACACGGTATATGATCAAGGAGATGCGTTTGGATACTGTGGAGTTGAAGCGCAAATGGAACAAATTGAAAACACACATGTAGTAAGAGAAGGTAATTTATGGCCCGTGGACCCTATTCTGATTCGAAATTCAACAGAAAATACTATGTATCTTGTTGTATTATTATGTGATAAAGACAGTAGTATTTTGTATGGAAACGACTATGAATTATCAGGATATGATTACGAATATAGTTGGAATAATACGTTATCGGTTGATATAAGTTATGTGCCCGAAGGCGGTTTTGTTTATATCATAGCGGAAAATTATAATTGTTTGACGTCCATGTCTATTGTAAAAAATAATGGTAAATTATATTACTATTATTTTATGGGGCAAACAGTGGATACGCCTCGTTCGTTCCAAATTCTACAATACAATGGTTCGTCGATGCCCGCAGCAAATACGCATGTCATGACGTTGCAACAAGGGTTTAAACCAAATCCTTCCAAGTTTAAAAAAAACTCATTCACTAAAAAATCCTTGAAAAAGTAATATCAAATGTGTTTTATTATAAAAATAATAAAACGTCACAGAAAACCATGATATTTTTTTAATTTTGATTTTAATATGGTTATAATACATAAATGGAGACTATCTTTGTCCAAATTGCCTCATACCGAGACACAGAATTATTGCCAACGATAAAAGATTGTATCGCAAAAGCAAGTTATCCCGAACGTCTTCGGTTTGGCATTTGCTGGCAACATGCGCCAGAAGACCATTGGGATAATTTGGATGAATTTAAATCAGACTCGCGGTTTCGTATCATGGATGTGCCTTGGCAACAAAGTAAAGGCCTTGGCTGGGCACGTAGTCATACCCAAAAATTATGGCGCGGTGAAACGTATACGCTTCAGTTGGATTCCCACCATCGTTTTATTCAAGGATGGGATACGGAACTTATCGATATGATGGCCATGACGGGTTCTCCAAAACCTATTCTAACCAGTTATGCTGCTCCTTATACACCGGGTGAACCGATGGATAATCCAGTTCCATATAAAATGGTGGGAACCACATTTAGTTCCTATGGCACCATTTTATTTTACCCCCACGTGATTCCGAATCCAGAGACATTAACAAAACCTATTCCAGCACGTTTCGTCAGTGGCCATTTCTTTTTTACATTGGGTATCCATTGCCAAGAGTACAAGTATGACCCTGAAATTTATTTTGCGGGAGATGAAATCAGTTTATCCATACGTTCATTCACACTGGGTTACGATTTGTTTCATCCGCATAAACACGTTGTTTGGCATCAATACATTCGTGCTCAAAGTAAGAAACACTGGGACGATTTTAATTCCAATTCAAAACAAAAAGGAACGACGGCTGATGCGTGGCACGAATTAGATGATGTCAGTAAAAAACGGCTAAGACAAATGTTGCGTGAAGAAGACAATCATGTTAATTTGGGTGAATACACGTTAGGACGTGTTCGTTCTCATGCCGACTATGAAAAATATGCCGGCATTTCATTTAAACACCGTAAATTACATCCAAGTACAATGCGTGGTGAAACACCTCCGGTTGGACTCGCTTCGTCCGAATGGTTAACAGGATCACAAACCTATTCACTACAACTTGCCATTTCACGTACATGGGCTTCTTCTTCTGTTTTGGCTATTTATGATGAAAATAATGTGGAATTATATAAAAATACAATTACGCCGCACCAAGCCATTACTCAAGTTGATTTTACATGCTCGTCTATTCCTTATAAATGGACATATGATGGTCATACTATTATTTTGGGTAAGACGGAAGATGCGTTTGAACCCATGCAACACTCTATGTCATTGCCTGAAACTAATTCCGTTTCGTATGTATCTGGAATTAAAACTCAAGCTATGTTGATACAAGCTGAATCGCTTCAAAAACAAGAAATGTTGCCGATACAAGTTGTGTCCCTTCCAAAACAAGACACGTCGCCGATACAAGCTGTAACTCTTCCAAAACAAGACACGTCGCCGATACAACCTGTAACTCTTCCGAAACAAGACACGTCGCCGATACAAGCAGTATCTCTTCCAAAACAAGACACGTCACCTATAAATCCAATACATCAAATAGACATGTCTCAGATACAACCAATTCAACCAATGTCAAACTTGTCTTTTTATACGTCACAAAAACCTATACGAAATAAAGTATCTATTTCCATGATTAATCCGTGGTTTAGATAATTAAATTGTTTTTTATTCAAAACAATTTGTTATTGATTTATCGTCTCTTTGATTTTGATTTGGATTTGGATTTACCTGATCTTGATCTTTGTTTTCCTTGAGGCACAGACTCAAGACTCGCCTCCAATTCACGCATTTCTCGATTGATTTCGTCCTCGACATCATCATCCAAATTAATCTCGAGTTCATCTTGGTCATCATCAAATTGAGGAGGCATAGGAACTGATTGAGGAGTCATAGGAACTGATTGAGGAGTCATAGGAACTGATTGAGGAGGCATAGTAACTGATTGAGGAGGCATAGAAGGCATTGGAGGGATAGAAGGCATTGGAGGGATAGAAGGCATAGGACCCGATTGAGGCAAATTCTTCATGCGAGATTCCATATCACGTATCATTTTTTCACGTTGTTGTAGCTTTAATTCGCGTTGTGTAATAAGTTCTTCACGTTGATTCAATTGCGATTCAACTGCTTCTAAGGTTTGTTTTTTTTGTTGAAGACGCTGGACATGTTCAGCGAGAGATGTACGCACTTGTTCTTGCTCGCTTGTATGCATTTCACGTGCAGTTTGTAATTGCTGAACATCGGTGCGTAATTGATTCTTCATTTGTTGAATTTGTACCATTTCTTGCTTGGCTTTTTCTTGTAATTGGTATAATTTATTATGTTCGGCAAATGAAGAGGATGAATTGGACTCAATGGTTTCACTCATGTCATCTAATTCATGTTGAATGTCGTCTAATTGATTTTGTATATCTTTATTTTTTTTATTCACGTAAAAATACAAGGCACCAAATAATGCCACTTCAGCTGCTACATGAATGACTTTTTTATCCATTTATTAATGTGTATTTTTCGTCTAAATCATTTTATTTTGAGAAAAAGCAGTGAAAATTTTAAAATCTTTTTACATAACAGAAATGGATCTTATGATTGTATTTGTAATCACTTGTATCCTCTTTTTATGTTCTATCGTGGCTGTGATTCAAATTAGATCATGCGAAGAAACACCTACTACCACACCTGATAATGGACACCATCACACAAACAAAAATTACACTAGTTTTATACTGGCTTTAGCAGTCATGATATTATCTGGTATATTGGTTATATTAGTGGGTTACATGATACAAAACAAGGTAGATACACCCAGTCAATTTCTAGGTAGTGATACATGCGAAGAACAAACATGTAGTGATGGACCAACCATTGGTAGTGAAAACATGTATGGTGTATCCGCATTTGACGATACAGAATATGATATATAAAAATTAATCGCTCACCTCTTTAAAAAAAATACAATTAAAAATATTTAATATAATATTTTTAAGATAAAGATGGAACAAGACGTCATTGATCAGCTCATCAATCGTTTTGCAGAAAAATATCCTTATAAAATGGCTGTTCCAAAACATGAACCCCCAGCCCAGCAGCCTATAACCCAGCCACACACAACTGTTCAGCCACAGCAGCCACAGCCACAGCAGCCACAGCAACCCGCATTAATACAAGATGAACAAACTCAAGAGCCTATACAACATCAGCCACAACCGTATATACATCAATCAATACAACCTGAGATTAAATCAGAAGAAGAAATATTATTAAACCAACTCGAACAGTTAGAACAATTACAAAACATTGAATTTCCAAATCGTCCACAACATCATCACCAAGATAAAGGACTAAACATGAATTTTTGGTTATTTGTCGTGTTAATTATTATTATCGTGGGTATTATCATTTATTTAATCATGCGCAAACGTTAATTGCGAAGAGTCGCTGTATTTCAGATACAACATGTTCGTTATTTTTACACATAATCGATAGGGTATTCAAATTAAAAAAAATTTCATTTAATCCAAATAATACAGTAGCTTCAATTAAGTCTGCCGAGTTGGATATGACAAATACATTTTCATTGATTTTATGAACATGTTTTGCTTCCAATGGTATATATTTGAATCCTTTATCTAATTGTTTAGATTCAATCAATAAGGTATCATTATGTATCGAACAAGTCGACATTTTATATAGCTATATTTTTAACCTGTTTCAACCCTTTTTTTTACAATTTGATTACTTTAATTAAGTTTTTATTAAACCTCTCAATACCTGCGCCAACTCTCTATGACGAATGACAAGCCCTCCTCCACCACGACTTGACTGCGATGACATGCGATTCAAGTCGCCTATCCAACATACATCCAATTCATTGACTGCCCATTTTGAATGGTCCTGAGAGCATTTCCATTCAATTGTTCCATAACCCATGGTTTCAATATCGATAATAACATGTGATAGTTCGAGCGGATGTCCTCTTTTCCACGTTTGAACCTTCCACTTTGAAGAATGCTCCAGCACCAATTCTTCATAAATGTCCATGTGTAAAGACGGTGGTTTGGCAAAATGGGTCATGTTTTCACTCAATTTAATTTTTATAAGGTCATTCGATTTCATACTTATAGGTAAGGCATACAGCGTATGTTGTAAAAAAACGTGCGCTTCCATATAATGTACCTGTGTCAATATATTTTTCAACATGTCAACATGAAATGGAACTGTAGTATAGACAAAGGATTGACCATAGATACATTCACTGGATTCAATGTCGGATATGGTTTTTCCAGTAAATTCACGAGGAAAATTAGGCACAGAATGAATCAGCCACGATATACGTTCGGTATTCCAAGCGATAATACCTTTACAATGCCCCTTTTTATGTTGGTTATTACCAAACGCACCCGTTTCGTCATTATAAGCAATCCATTCCGTCCATTCGTGCTTTTTGTAAAGGTCTCGTATCCATTTATTGATATCACAGGGCACCATGCTCCCACCCGATTCATACATGATGCCATTCGTGCCGTGCGGAAATTTTATTGCGACATGGACATCATCCTCTTGTACACAAAAACATTGACCCATATTTTTACATCTAGGATGTAAAAATTCTGTTTTCATTTTTCACGGCTGACACAAAAGAATAAAATACTCATAAAAACAAGCACGGTTGTATTATCTAAAATTAACAAGTCGGATGTAACAAGAAGGCCATAAACATGGCATTTTGTCCTATATTATTGCCACCGCCGTTTTGAGATGTTTGGACACTTGTAGAACCCGATACAGCATTATGGACAGAAATAACGTCGCATTTTTTCAATTTAATAAATTGACGCATCAAGGTTCGTGATGCGCCTGAATCACGTCCAAAATTAGAGCTGGGATCTAAAACACCATTTACGAATAAGCCTAACTGAAGGGATTCATTGGTTGCAATGTCTACAAAAATATCATACACACCGCTCTTTTCAATGGTCAAGAATGTATCACCCGGACGGAAACGAGTTTCATATTGAAGCACTGGTGTTGACCAGTAAAACGCTTCGTTTTGATTGACTTGTTGTACCAATGAATCTGATAACGAGACATAGGATTTAGGACCAGCAATTTGTAAGTGGTCTTGACATAATAAATAATTCTTGTACTTGTCATACAGTTTCATACAATCGAGTTTCTTTTCTACCCAGCATGGAACAGGGACGCATACCGGTTTACAGATTTGTGCAATCTTGAATATAGTCAATATGGCACTGATGGTGGCATTCAACCCGCCTGTATGTTCGGTTATAATCGCTGTGCCATTCTGAGACGTATGATTGCGCACCGTAACGACATCATTCTTTTTTAATTCAAGTAAGGCACGTGATGTTAATTGCCCAGCACCACGGTTTGTACCTTGTGTCGTTGTTTCGACTGGAACGCCGTTAACTGTCATGGAAAATTGTTCTGCGGTTTGACACGTCAATAGAAAGAATAATTTATACACACCGTCTTCTTCGATCGTGATTTGAGACCCGGACCATGATAAGCCTTGTACTTCATTCGACGACACAAAAATAATGTCGCTCTCAGTAGCAACGGTTTGACCAACTGTGGTGCTAAATGTCCCCGTCACATTAAATCCTTTGGCCATAAGTTCGTTATCGCATTCTAATTTTTCAGTTAATTTATGGAATAATTTCTTTTTACGATGGGACAAACATTTAATTTGTTCATGGCATTCACGAGGAGGACAAAATGGTGCAATCTTCATCATTAAAAAGGTGGTCGTGTTACCTATTTGTAAGCCGCCAGCATAGAGATTAGCAGTAACCGAGTTGGATGTAGATACGTAATTACGTACCAATACATTATCGTTTTCATTTAATTTAATCATATGACGCGATACCAATTGCCCCGCGCCAGCATTTGTACCAACGCACGTTAAAGGCTGAAAAACGCCGTTTACGAAAATGCTAAATTGACATGCGGTATCGACCGACACGATGAAAAACAAAATATAGACACCACTTTCACGAACAAAAAACGGAGAGCCGTATTTAACATAATCCAAGTTATAGTTAATCACTGGTGTATTAAAATCAACAATGTAATTCGTCGAAATGATATCATCATCGACATCCGTTCTATTAATGTAGGCATCCGAACCAGCAATCATGAGTTCTTTATCCTTGACGAGTTTGTTTTTCATGTAATTGTACATATCACAAAAGTCTATTTTTTTATGAGGAGAGCACGAACGCGAACTTGAACGAGAACGAGAACGAGAACGAGAACGCGAACGGGAACGGGAACGGGAGTGGCGGCGTCGATGTTTCTTTTTGGGCGTCGACTCGTTTGATGACGATTCCGAGTAGGAATCACAAGACGAATCGCTACTTTCCTCTTTACATTCTTTTTCTTCTTTGGGCTCCTTTTCTTCTTTGGGTTCCTTTTCTTCTTTGGGTTCTTTGGGTTTACATTCCTTTTTATATTTTTTATCTCGCGAACGAGAACGAGAGCGTGAGCTTGAACAGGAGCTTGAACTAGAGCTTGAGCTTGAACTTGAACTTGAACTTGAACTGGAGTGTCGGCGACCTTTCTTTTTGTAGCGTCTAGATGGCATTTTTTAAAATAAAAATATATAATAAAATAAGTGGTACATTTTATCTATTTTAAAAATTTAAGGTGAGTATAAAGTAGAAATGGACTAAATTTAGGTTCATTTGATTTATCCGTATAGGTATTAAATGTCTGAGGAAAAACATTATTGGCGAAATGGCCGTAATGGTCATAACGGAAAAGACGGCAAGCGTGGAAAACGCGGTCATCGTGGATATGAGGGTAAACGTGGAAAACGTGGTCATAGAGGCCATCATGGAGCACCCGGTGTATCAGGCGGTGCTGATTTTTACGCATTAATATCAGAGAATCAATTGGTTTTACCAGGATCTGATATAGGCTTTCCATTAGATGGGGTGAATACGAATAATATTATGCGTATTTCGGATTATACATTTAATGTAGCTGAATTAGGAACCTACCTTATTCAATTTCAAGTCAGCGCAGAAGCAGGACAATTATGTCTTGTTGTAAATGGTAATGAAGAACTTTTTACGTGTGTTAGCCAATCGTCTAGTGGTCAATTAGTTGGAATGTCATTGATTAAAACGGTCGTTGAAAATACAATTATCAGTGTACGCAATCCCTCTGCGTCAATGCCAATTATTATTACTCCAACTTCCGCTCATTTAATCTTTCTTCACATAAAATAACTTTATTGCGTGATACGTTTTACGATACGCTTCATGCGTTCGACATCCTCGAACCGGTCACTTGTTCTATTACGATAACAAATGGCAGGTGATTCGTTATTATAGTGCGTCGTAGCTACTGTTTTTAGAGAAAACTGATTGTATTTAGTAAAAAACGCACCTAGAGAGACATCATCCACAACATCCATGCGTATCTCGTCTTTATGTGCCAATAAAAAGGATACGGTATCGGGTGTCATGATAATGCCAATGCCTCCTATATAAGGCGTTCCCCATAATGATTGGTCCGTGATACCTCCGTAGGGGTCTAGCCATTGTAAATTATTTTGGTCGCATCCCATATATTTAGCAGTCAATTGGGATTCGTCCAATTTGTTAAAATCAATCACGGTCGATATATTACTGCGAACCAAGTACTGATACGACATGTTGGCATGACAATATTCGATGGCACGCATAGTTTTATCAAGTATGCCCGGAACATAGGTTTCATTGCCTCGAATATACATGATATGGTCTTCAATGACAACCTCTTGTTGCTGGGGGCGCAAGGTAATGAAATAAAATTGAACCATGGGAAGCGTTTTCAAATACGTGGTAAGTATCTCTTTCATGGCATCTTCGTGGGGTGATGGATAGTATATAATTAAATTTAATATGGAATGGTCGGTAAAATGCTCTTTGGGTACCAAAAAAGACGTATAGGCATTCATACGCGCATACATTTTGTATATATCCAATAAAAAATAAATCTCCTCTTTTAAAAGCTTTTTTCAAAGCTTTTTTAAAAAAAAATAAATTATTTTTCAGTAAAAAATGAAAATAATTTATTTTATTCAATAATATAAAATGAAATTAATGTATTGGATTGCAACACTTTTGGGTGCCGTAAGTGTATTAGCCTCCTCTACACACAGCGCGGTCGCTGTTCAACCCCGTATTCAAACGTCAAACGTACATACGCCTATTCATCCCGTTTCTAGAGTGGCTCACACCACGACTACTCCTATTCAGACCAAGTCTGCTCCTATTCACACCACGACTACTCCTATCCACACCAAGACTGCGTCTATCCAAACAAAGTCTGGTCCTGCTCACATCAAGACTGCTAAAAATAGTCACGCTGTAACTTTTCCTTTTGTACATGTTCCTGTTTCCCAAAAAGCGCCTGTTTCACATACACCACATGTGGCCCAAGCGGCTCCAGTCCCTCAAGCTGTTCCCGTTTCCTATAAACTTAGTGCAAAAGATAAGAAAAAGGCATTTGAAAAAGCGCGTTCATACAAAGGTCCTAAAATGACAACTGCGTATCAACTTAAAGTCAACAAGGCTGCAATTAAAGCAATTAAAGCTACACATGATGCTAAAATTAAAGCTGCCAAAGAAGCTATAGATGCTAAAATTAGAGCTGTTAAGCTTAATGCGGCTAAAGCAAAGGCTGCTAAAGCGTATAAAGCAGCCCTTGATGCACGAATCAAGGAATCTATGGCCAAGATTGCAAAAATCAAGGCAGCTAAAGCCAAGGCAGCTCAAAAAGCAGCAAAAGTAAAGGCAGCAAAAGCAGCTAAAGCAGCTCAAAATGCGTCCAAACCAGTTGCTTCAAAGCACACGGACCGTCATGTTGCCAAAAAACACTACAGAAAAGTTGCCGTAGCAGTATCCAAAGCGCATAAAGCCATGCTCAAGGCCAGATATGATTTTGAACAAGCAAAATTGGCTATTCTTAAAGCAAAGCAAACCATGTCGAATGCCAAAAAGCAACTTGTGGTGGCAGCCATCAAGAAAGCCAAGGCAGCCAAGGCGGAAGCAGCCAAGGCGGAAGCAAATTGTGCATTGGCCAAATTGAATTTACTCAAGGCCAAACAAGATATCTTGAAAACCAAGCGATTTGCGAATGCGGCGGCTAGAAAACAAAAAGCGAAATTGGCAGCATTGCGAGCCAAAGCCGCTAAAAAAGCAAGGGCTAAAGTGGTGGCTACATTGAGCAAACAGTTTGCACAAAAGATGGAGGAGCAGAAAGCGAAATTGGCTGCTGCCTTAGCTAAATCAAAGGCGAAACAAGCCAAAAAGATGGAAGCACTTCATGCCAAATTAGAAGCGGAGAAGAAGAAATCAGAAGAGCAAAAGCAAGCTATTCTTAAGAAAGCCAAAGCCGTCAAAGAAGCACTTGAAGCCAAAATGGCCGCTGAGAAGAATAAATCGGAAGAGCAAAAGCAAGCTATTCTAAAGAAGGCCAAAGCAACTAAAGAAGCGCTTCAAGCCAAATTGGCAGAGGAGAAGAAGAAGTCACAAGAACATGTTAATTCCATTCTCAAGCAAGTGAATGCGTCCAAAGCCGAGCATGCGTTACATTTAATGCGAGTGGCTAAAAAGATTCATCGTTTTCAAGAAGAGACAGCCGAAAAGATTGCCGCTATCAAGAAAGAAGCAGAAGAAGATGAGCGTGAGCATGAAGAGAAAATGGAAAAGTTGACTGAACAAATCTATGAAATGTCCTTGGCTCATAACACTACGAAACACAAGTTGGCCGCATTGGTAAAGGAATGTAAATCCAAGTTAAAAACCCTCAAGAAAAAGCATGCGGCAGAGATTAAATTAATGACCAATATGGCACGTTCGTTTGAGAAAAAAGCCAAGTGTTTGATTTGCGGGGTAGTGATACAAACGGTTGACGAGACGTTTCCGGATAACCATATTATGTGTGAATACACTCCTAAAACCATGTGTAAAAATGCGTTTGAACCGAATGAGCAATTGGGTTCATCATGTGTGCCTTTAATCCGAAAGTATTGTGCCAACAGCAAGTATTCGTTCAAGATTAACAAGACGCCTCGTGGTGTATGCCAAAGCATGAAAATGTGTTAATTTCAATTTTATGTAAAAATTATAAAAAATGTTTTTGTTAGCTGTGAAAAATGAATATTTTTTTTGAATCAAAAAAAATAGCAATGTGGTCGTTTCGTTTAACTGATACCAAAGGAGAAGACGCCATAGTTACAGAAACGGGCTTGTTAGAAGTAAAAAAACGTATTGACGCGTTTCATCAACACGATCCAGAAAAAGTCATGTATTACCAACGCATCACAAATTTTCTTGACCCATTCAAGACGCTACTTTATCAAGAACGTAAACATTCCATGCGCCCCAAAACCATGACCAATGCTTGGCTTAAATGCTGGGAACTCATTCACGCCTACGACTTGATACCAAACGAACAATCTAGTCCATTTCGCGTGTTTTGTAATGCGGAATTACCAGGCGCATTTATATTTGCAATTGACCATTACATAAAGACACGGACGTTTATTAACTATGAATGGTTTGCCAATAGCTTGTATCCAACCAATGCGTCTATTTTGGGTGATGAATTTGGTTTGTATCGTAGTTACCCTGACCATTGGTTAATGAATGAAACGAACGGAGGAAGTGTAACCGACTTGGATATGATTTCACATATTCAGGAGCGTCTTGGTGGAACAGTTGATTTATATACGAGCGATATCGGTGTTGGGCTGGATCAAGATACGTTTCACTTACAAGAAGAAAAACACGGGCCTTTACATCTCGGTCAAGTCATTTGCGCTCTACTCACATTAAAAAAAGGTGGACATATGGTATGTAAAATGTTTATGTTTTTCAAACCCTTTTCACGCATGCTATTATTTATGCTAAAAGATGTATTTGACGAATTATATATATCCAAACCAGCTACCAGTCGTCCAGGAAATTCTGAAGTGTATCTAGTCGGAAAGGGATACAAACCGGATCATGATTTGGCAGTACGTCTTGGTGTCATGCTAGCTACATGGAATGACGCCTCTATCGATTATTCGGAAGAGATTCTTGAAACGTTCGAGCGAACGCTCCATGCCGTGTCGAATAAAATTTATTCACAACAAATACAAACGATTGAACAACACATTAAAGATGTATCCAGTTTACACGAAGCATGCATTCCTACTCAGAATGTACAGGTACGTAAACATTTGCCTCGTATTGCAAAAGATGAACGTCGTATATTATCCGAATGGCGTAAAAATTATTTTATTCCAGTGAATAATGGAGTGTATTTGTAAATTTTCTCAAAAAAAGCGGTACCAAAAACATTAGATAAATACTTGTTCGTGCTTGTTTTATTAGTTCAAATTAATTCTAAATTAATTTGAAATTAATTATTTTTAATGAATAATTGCTTTAATGTCATGTGGGTGTAAAAAGGCTTGATGTTGGTACCGTTTATCCATAGATACAACCGCGTCATAGGTCACGTCGCGTAATGTATTTAACTGTTGTAAAATCTCATTCACGTTATTACGTGTCAAACTTCGAAATAATTCTTCGCCAATCGTCACATACGAATCAAGAATCTGTCTTTCTTCCAACTTGCGTTGATTACGTTCATAGCGTACATACAATTTGGCTTTATATTTATCTTCACTCAACTTGCCACAAAGGTAATTGACACGTTCTTTATCAATTTCCGCATTATCGGCTTGAATGTATTTTGGTAAATCGACGTTACGATGGTGAACAAAACGTTGGTGAAATAAAAACAGTTCGTCACGGATAGCACCCGACATGCCATCCATTAAACGCCGAATGGTAAACAAGGGTGGAATAGGACCGCATCCACCGTGTTCTTGTCGGTGACGTTGTTGATCAAATTGAATATTGCCTTGTCGTAATAAATCATAATAATGAGGATTATGTATAACACCCGTTTCAATTTCGCCTGTGCGCCATGAAAAGGCCGTTTTACATTGGATACAAAACATTTGGTCACACCCGTCCGTCTTGTAAATACGAATATGACAATTTGGACATGGACGGGTTGACCGTTTTAGTTCGGCCACTGTGGCGATTTGGTCAGGGTCGCATGTATGTCCTTCAGTCAATGCGCCGTGACACTCTTTACAAAAAGAGACTGTGCATAGACCACATACGTAGGTATCGGATAAAAACCCTTTACACTCATTTGGGCATTTCATGATAAATGGCTTGTTTTGACGTGTCACACGACGTGTAACAATGTCGTAACGTTTTCTGTAGGTTTCACGCAAGGTGACGCTCAGTGCTGTATGGGTTTGGCGTTGGGTTAACACCAATTGATTGACATTGGCATCATTCTCTGCAATTTGTTTATGAATGGCACTAATGCTTTTATCCATCGATTCCAAACGCATGGTACGTTCTGCTTCTTCTTGATAATTAGGCAAATGGGTTTGTTCTTCTGAAAATAACAGGGTTTCACGTGATTCACGGTACTCGCCTTTTAAAAATGTCTTGGTAAAATGGTGCGTTAAAAATTCCTTGGACCATACTTTATGGCACTCCATACAGTGGGGTGCTTGGTAACTATCTCTCACATAGCGCTTCGCACACGTGTGGCATGCTGTGTAATGACAATACTCGCACGAAATGGGTTTCCGCATTTTCTTGTCAAACGTGTCACAACATACACTACACTCCATCTTTATAATATAACAGAATTTTATGATTTTTCATTTTTGAATGCTTTTTCAAAAAAAGCAGTAGCAAAAACTAAGCCGTAAAAAATGTGTTATCTTTTAATATATGCTTGACTATATTTTACCTTAAATTTAAGATATGGAAGTAATTAAGCACACTAATTATTTTGAAGCCAACCAATAAATGTTCACGCCCTATGATACAGTCGTTTATGATAGTAATATAGTCGCCAATGTAAATAAAATCATGGTTGAAAACCAAGTCGGTACCCAATATGCCACCCTTACTACAAACCAAACCATTTCAAATAAAACGTTTGTGGCACCAATTCTTGGTAATGCCACAGCGACGAGTTTAATTGTCAGTGGAAATGCGTCTGTTTCTGCGCTCTTATTACAAGGCAATGCAGCTTCTACCCATTCCGATATACAATTAAATAATGGCGTAAACATTAAATCGGTAACAACCGCATTGGCAAATAATAATGCCACCACATTGACTGCGGGTACAATTGTTGTCACAACGAATGCCACTGGATTGGGTTCGGTTTTTGTATCCAATGGCACAGCGGTTCGACAGCTCGCATTTGTTTAAAAAGCGATTTAAATTGATATCTTTATCAAGTATGTCTTTATCTCATTTGATTCATAGTTTGAAATATGCCAAAGATCCATTGCCTTTATTTAGAGCTTATCGTGGAAAGGACTGGATACACGATGTACGTTACAGTTTACATTCAGCCACGTCTCCTAAATCAGTCGTTCTATGGAAATCACATACGACCAAGTTGGTTTTAACCGGATGGTGCCCTGACCAATACATTGACGATTATACCAATTATAGCGTGGCGCATACCTTGTTACTAAACGGTGCCATTTTTTCAACATTCCCTTCGTCTTATACATTACTAGTGCCTCATATGTATGAATATACTCCACCTCATACGGTTTGGAAAATGTCTTCTTGTCGGGACAGTGCGAGTTTGCACCTTTATCAAACCTCGTATTTATATTAATCACGTCTTTTTAAAAAAAAGACCTACCAAAAAAACTTTAATGCCATTTTTTTACTTTTTTAGAATAACAGCGTCTTTATCAGAATCAGAGCTCGTTTCTTTTTTATCTGTGGATTTATCTATTTTAATTCCTGTAAGGGTATACTGTTCAGACACACCCTGTTTAATAACTCCTATTTTTTTCCCAGTAAGTGTATATATTTCGGTTGTCTGAGACGTTTGAGACATTTAATAGTTATTGCGTTTTTTAAATTAAAAAATGAAACGGGTTTAGGACAAGACACTATATAACAATGGATTATTCATTATCAGAACGGGTGTTATCTGAATTGATTTATACATTATGTCATACAAAATCGGTTTCTGTGCCTGTTATTCATGATATATTTAGCGCCACTCAATATCAAATTTTAGAAGAATTAAAAGAGTCCTATACGGATAATGAAATTAAGGAAGTTGTCGATACGATTAATGGGTACGGATTCTTGGAATTTATTCGTACATTGGCTGAAGCACGTGCTATAGAATACGAACGTGAACAAATTGATTAAAAATCGTTAAATTTTTATATTTTATAATATAAAATGCCATCACGATACTCAATTAGTGCGTATACCAAAAGTAAAGCCAAACGAATGGGCGTAACAGTACGTCCTTCTACCAGAAAAGGTAAAAAAATCGACGTGTTTAAAAACGGAAAAAAAGTAGCTAGCGTAGGTGCCTTAGGCTATAATGATTTCACGACATTTTCCAGAAAGAGTAAATCCAAGGCAAACGAGAGACGTCGTCTCTATCATATTCGCCATAAAAAAGATTCGTCCAAGAAAGGTTCACCCGGTTATTATGCCGCAAAATTATTATGGTAAATTTCAAAAATAACATGAATGTCCCTCATTAAAACCTGTATAAACATTTATTTTATAAAATAAATGGACTCTGATACCATAGGAATTACGATTGGAGCGATATTGACGTGTGTATGTATACCTTGTTTAAGTTATTGTGTTATTAAATTTTGTAAACGACCTGGTGGTATTCTAGATGAACAATCCGTCTAATAATTTTTGTAAAACAAAAATTATTTAAGGCTAATCAACCACATTACAAAAATTACACATATAATACGTACAGCGATAATTAACTTTTCAAACCAATGCATAGGGTTTTACACCGTTGATGTATGCGATTGATTTCATTTTTAAGAAAAATAGGTTTCATGTGAAGCAACCAATTGAGGACGCAAGCGATAATAATTTCCTTCTCGTTCCATAATTTCACCATAACCACGGCTACCTGATTTAGAATATTTTATAATCATGACGTGCTGAAAGATAATGTCGTGTTCTTTACATAATACTCCTATTTCATCTCGTGTATACATTCGCCGTGGTTCTAATGCATCTATCCATTTTGAAATTCGAGTTTGACCTAATTGTTTAGCCCAAATAGGAAACATTTTATCTGCCAATCGTTTCATTTCATCCGCGTCTGTTTTATGTTCAACCAGCTCGTGTGTTTGAGCATCTTGAATATCTTTACCTAAATCAGAAGCAAGGCCTGCTTGACTTGCATCTTGTCCGTATGCTGTAAAAGCAATACTTGGTGGCAATTGTCGTCCTTGGTAAACCAAGTCGGACCATTCCGTTTCAGAAGGTCCTTTTTGGATGGGCAGTTCGGCGTGTTTGGTCATGGACCGTTTTGAAAATTTAGTTTCAGATAAAGTCATGCGACCCATAATATCCCGATAAGGTTCGTCTAATCCATGTAATGTGGTCACGACTTCTTCTTGGCGGTAATAGGCCTTGATTAAATCGCTGTAAATGGAAGGCGTCGTATGTAAAGATAAGGGCGTCGTATCTTTATACCGACCACACAAACGTATTTTTTGAATCAGTTCGGCTTCGTCGCACGTTTTAGATACAATCAGGTACAAGTCGGTTAAATGCCACTCGTAATCCAAATCTGTGAATGACAATCCTCGTCCAGCCAAATCACCTGCACCCACCAAGATATGTGGAAACCGTTCGACGCCACCATTTTCTTTAAGCCATTGTAAACAGGATGACAAGGAATATGTTTTCAATGAAATGACGCCATCGATACACATGGAAATGCCTTTGGCGTGTAATATCAATGTCGCTAAAGATGGGTACTTTTTAGACAGTTCTTTTTGAAATGACAAGTAGGGTTGTACGGTACGTCCTATATTCAACAAGACCATATGTGGCATAACATTCACATGACGTTGAATAAACGTGTTAATAAATGGCATCAAGTCGGGATTATTTTCAATTAAATCCGATTCAATCGTCGCACTAAATTGCGCTTTTTGTGTTAACGGGTTAAATGTAATGTCGTGTATGCCCTTATAATCAACAGGTGTATTCAGCAATAGTAATTTTGGGTTTTGTTCCTGACATAAAGGGTCCATCATGGTCGCGGAAATACCAAATGTGATACAGGCACGTTCTTTTAAGGCTGCAAGTTGTAAAGAACGTTGTGAACCACGCCCTAAATCCAAGGCGTCCACCTCGTCGATACACAAGACAAATTGCTTTTCAGGAACGAGTGAAATCATTTTCTTGAGCGACGATTGATTTCCAAGACATACATACAAGGCAGGTGTTTTTCGTTTGGTAATCGACGTGCTTGATTTAATCACCTTTACTTTTGGAACATACGGTTCGCTCTTGGCTCGAAATGCGTCCCACCGTTGTAAAAATTGGTTGGAATCGGCTTGGAGGTTTCGCACCAAGATAATCACCGATTGTCCTAGCCATAAGTATAACAAACTGACACACACCATAAAATTAGTTTTTCCACTTTGGACGTGTCCTTTGACGGCCATGAATTGTTTCCATAATGAAGCGTATCGCGTTTCAATACAAGAACTACTCATATCCAATGCATCAATCAGACTCTTGATATCAGGACATTCGTCAATTAAAAATGCGAAGAATTCGTCTTTGGACGGTTCTTGCGTCCGAATGGTAATCGTCAGAAGGTCGAGATGAAGTTGAATCATATGTAAAATAAAAAATGAATTCGGTTAAATTCATTTTTATCGGTTTTTGTAAATTAACTTTAAATTATCCTCTCATAGCATTTTTTACATACTTTTTCTTTTTTTCCATTTTTTAAATTAAGTGTATAAACACAACCTCCACTATGCTTACATTCTTTTTTCTTTTTAATACCAAGGGTAGAGTCAGATGGTGGTTGAACTTGTGAAGAACCTGCTGCTACTGCTTGTGAATCAATATTAGATTCCTCAACATTAAAATCCACATCAAATACCTCTGCTTTAGGAGTTGTTTTAGGTGATTCAAACAGTTCTAGTATATCAGCATCCGATAAATGATGTCGAACTGGTTCAGAAAATGGCTGTTCCTCTTGTAATGTTTGTTTACGTTCTTCTTCAATATCACTTAATGTCACTAAACTTGACAAATAGGGGAAGGATAATTTGGGGTAACTCAAAAATGGAAATGTGCGTGATAATAATGTATCGATAAATGAATGTGTATATTCAACGAGTGTTTCTAATCCATATTTTGTGCTAGACGGTTTTTTAACAAGATTAAATAATTTACGCATGATACAATGTACAGTACATTCTTCAGTATGATCACGCATTAATTTCACAGCTGAACCATCTGAATACGCTTTAAGTAACATGTCTTGCATACTAGATGTCGCAAATTGAAATGCGGGATGGTAAAAGGCGACGAGCATGTATAAAAACGACAAGACCTGATTGATACTTAGATGTTGTGTTTTTCGTGATAATATTTCTAGCCACGCTGCTTTAAAAGCAGGTTTGGTTGAAACAGGCATATCTTTTTCCATCAAGGCATAAATTCGTTCCGCGCAATATCGTTGAGAAACGGTACTTGACGGGTCATCGTATGCTAAAAATCGAAACGGCATATCATATCGCAATGGGTTTATTTTGCGTAAATTAATGTAATCAAATCCATCAAATTCAACTAGTAATCCATCCGTAATTCGTGCCAATACATATTTTTCATGTTCAATAACAATATAGGATTTTGAAATATGCGTATCGGATAAATGACAAATGGAATGTTTCATGAATAAGGTAGGTTGATAGAATAATTTACCGGTGCTCGATGGCATATGGTGATAGGCATGTACAAAACGTGCGTCAGGTTGTTTACGGTCAATATGAGCCACCACTAATCCTCTAACCAATTCTTCCTCACGTTCGTTTAATGTAACTGGAGCGGGATTTTGTAATGCGTGGGATTGTGACACCAAATATTCTTGACGCATCAAACGTCGCACTCGACCATTTGTGAATAGGGCTGGTTTTTTAGGTGGAGCCGAAGGCTGAATCGGTATGAGTGCCATTTCTACTTCTTGAAACGCATATTTTTTAATGGCAACCATATGTTCCGGTTTTTCAACTTTTAATAATTCAATCAATTGACCAATAACGCCTTGAGACATGTACTTTACATTTAAGTCGTCCCATTGGGTTTTAATGATTTCCTTTGTATAAACTACCCCAGATTCATGTACTGATAATTTTAATAGATGCGACAAACAATGATACATGTAATCAATTGTATCTAAAAATAATAACGCTTGTATTTTATTAGCTGTTATAGGAACATTACCCATTTGTGTGCTTTGATACGGGTTCTGGCATTTATCTAAATACGACTCAAGTTCACGACGTGTTGGATTTTTTAAAATATGAGGTCTTGGAAACACTAAATCTTCAGCGCGTCCAACTTTCATAGGTTTTGTCATTACACTTTTGATAATTTCAGATGCGGTTTTTTCATGTATGCTTCGTATGCCTTCTTCTGAAGATACCAGTTCGTGTATGGGTTTATAACTCGCAGCACCCTTGATGAGTTGGCTTAATGTGCTTTCTGCTGTTTTAACCAATTGCGCATAAACTTCCCGCGTATTTTTCAATGCGTCTTCAACAACAATAATATCGGGTATCCAGCCTAAAGAAATGACTTCTTTTTTAAATTGACGCATACGTGTTTCATATTGACTAACGGATTCCTTTTTATCATATTTCATGGCTCTTATTTTTTCACTACATATATTACTTAGATACATATCTAAAATACCCCATATAAAGCGAGATTGGTAATCGCTGGTTAATTTATTGATATGACCTACACATTCTCCATATATTCGTGTTTTAGAATGGACATCATCATCTGATATGTCTGAAGCATATTGAATAAGGCCTTCTATAATCGCCTGATTTTGAGGCCAAATATCATATATATCTGTCATTAATTTTTCGTGTGCCGGATGCATAAGCATATGCGCTAAATAAGCACATTCATATTTAGTAATGACAGGTATTTTAAAAGCAGGAGTTCCATAAGGAACGGCTGCTGGTTTCCAGTTTGGATTGAGCTCAAGTACTGACATTAATTCAGTGAGAGAGACGGTTTTAAAATCAACCGTTTCTAATTGATCGGATGATACTACATCTAAAAGAGTAACTGTTTCTTTTTGTTCTTCCGTTTTTATTTTTCTTGGTCCCAATGTAAATTTATATATCTCCGATAACATTTTTGTTTCATAAGTCGTCACTAATGCCTTTATATCATCAGGCGCAATTTGATTATGTTGCTTAAGTAATTGTAACGCGCAACAATAACTTTTAATTTTATTTATTCCCAAATCAGCTGGTGTTCTTAATGATACTAATGCCACTTGTTTACGTAACGGTTCTTGTAATTGAGAAAAAACGTTTTGAACACGCTCTAAAATCTCAGATGTTTTTAATTGTTGAGCCAATACAGCGTGACCTATAGGTAACATTTGTTTATATTTGGCAACAATTTTAGCATCAGCTGCTGACCCTGGTTCACCTGAATCTGATTCTTTAATAGGTGCTTCATCTGATTCAGAACCTGATTCCTCGCCCGAAGAACCTGATGACTCGAGTGAATCGGATGATGATTCAGAACCTGATTCCTCTTCAGATTCACGTCTAGCAACTGGAGCTCGTCGTCGACGTGTACGCGTTTTCATATCTTGTTCGGATTCGTATTCAGATTCAGATTCCGATTCGGATGATGCTACACGTTTTTCTTCTACAGGAGGAGCTGGATGTCTTGCTATGGCTTTTTTGGGCATTATTAGTGATGTAAAAGATTATATTTTTTTACCGTTTTAATTCAAAAATCTATTGTCCACCTCTTTTTCAAAAAAAGCCGTATCAAAACGTCTTAATTATCACAAAAAAAGTCATTATAATGACTTTTTGTAATAGCCATAAACATTAAACCGTGTGTGTATTACGTCTGATTTCAGCTGCAGTCAATTGGTGCTTTACGTCATTAAATGCGCTCTTGACTCGTTCCAAATCCATTTTTGGCAACATCACGATACCTTCGTATTCATTTTGGACTCCGTCTAAATCAATTTGAATATCATTAGGATATAAATCAAGGATAGGTGACCCTGCGTCGTAATATTTCTGCACGCATTCGGGTAACCATTTTTTACTTTCAGGCGGCAAGACACATAACAGTTGAACCAGTGGGGATAATGGTTCATGTGCATCAAAATCAACGTGAATCCATTCCGTCTTGATTCGTTGAATATACTGAGCCAGTTCTCTAAAAAACGGACCATGGTAATACGGATAGCAATACAGCCAATCCGGCATGCCTTGGTAATAATACGCACCTACAAATAACAAACCAATGACATAGTCACGACATACATCGTTTACTTCCACTCCATTAAAATGGTGGTGATAATAAGCCTTTCGGTATTCATCAAAAGAACGGTCCAAGGTATTGATATACTTGTCAAGCAAGACATTGGGATAACCACGAAACTTGGCATGTTTCTCTTTAATGGTATCCAATTCGTTTTCGGCTAGGGCTTCTACCATCCGCAAAAATCCCTGTGTATTAATAGAATAATTAGGTCTAGAACGTACCAAAATCATACCTTCTTTAAATAAGGACGAGTAAATGGCCAAAATTTTATCTATACCCTTGTATTTAATTTCAAAAGAAGGCGAATGAGGTAAGAAATCGTTTCCTAGAAAATAAAGTAAAAACACGAAATCGTCTACAATTTGTTGCTCGCGGTCCGGATGCGCATGTTCGGGGTCAACCATTAACACGACTTGTTTTCGAAAGACGTCGATATTCACTAAAAAATGGCTACACTTGACGTGGGAGTAAATGTTGGGACGCAGAATAAAAATATTTTTCTTGTTGAGCCCGATTCCCAACATGATTAAATCAGCATCGGGTGAATAGATACAAATCCGTTTCTTTTGCATCGGTTCAATATAGCGCACCAATTTATGCTCACCTTCACCTATTTTAGATTGGTCCAATATAGTGACTTTGTAAGGACGTCGTTTTGAAAAATGCTGGGTGATATATTCTGAAAGACTAGTTAGCCACGCTGTGCCTGTACTGATTTGATTCGAATCAAAAATGGCACGGTCGTGGTCTGATTTTTCTTTGGCGCTACGAAATCGGCGCTGACGTTGTTGGTGCATTTTAGATAAACCCGCAACACCGTCTATCGCCAAAATAAGTTCTTCTCTGGGAGGTGTAATTGCCACGATGGATTCGATTTCGGCACAAATGGCATTAAAACACCCCTTGTCTGTTTTAGCAGATTTGACACTCATTTTCTTATCAAAATAGTAGGCTTGGCATACGGGATGGAAAATGGCATTTAAATCCAATCCAACGATATCAAACCCGTCGATTGATTGCGGTTGATTCACATACGTAATGGAATCCGGGTAAGTATTAAAATGCCAATAAAAATAACGAAAGATGCCCATTATTACATTAATCATATCAAATTACATTTTTCATTTTTTATTGGTAATGCTTTTTTGAAAAAGAGGTAAAAAATAAAAATTTTAAATCTTGAATATATTAAAAATGTCTACAGAAGACCCGCCATTTAACGCCGGCACCGCAACTGGAGCAGAATTAGCAACAGTGGCTGCGTTTGCCGGAATACCGTCTATGCAACAGCCAACCCTAGATCCAAATGAGTATGATTTTTTTGAAGCACTTACCTATAAATTTAAGGGTGGTTTAAGAGGTATGGTTGACCTTGTTATTTACACTGGGTGTGTTGGTGGATTTGTTGGTCTTCAAGTATCCAATAATGCTATATATTCAGATATCGGTGTGACAACGAGTGGTGTAACCGTTCCTTTTGATTCCAATATTACTGATTATAACAGATTGATGTCCTTTGTTATCATGATTGGTGTTGTACTTTCATTAATTCGAATAATATTTGCAGACAAGTTTGTAAAAGAAGCTAAACTAAACCGTATTTTTGAACTTGTATGGGGACTTGTTATATGGGTTCTATTTTTGACTGCTCTTATTGTTACTTACGTCCTTCGTGGTCAGTTAACTGATGCCTTGGCACGAGCAGCAAATAGCGCCGCAGATAAACAAAAAGCGTTACAAACGGCTCAAAAGCATATCGATACACAACTTATTATAACTGGCTTAGGTGTAGGAGGCACAACCCTATTAACCATTTATAATATATACGATTTATTTCAAGCCGAACAATTAAAAATCGGTTCAGGAATAACTCCAAGCTAAAATGTAAAAATAATTGAAGAAAATTTCATATAAAAAATAAAAACGTAAAAAAAACAAGAAGCTTAAAGTTTAGGTATTTCATTTTCTTATGAATAAGAAAATTAAAGGGTGTTTTACTGATGAACATGTAAAGGTATTGTTCTATAAGAGAATTGGGATACAGCAGGTGATGGAGTATAGCTGGGCATACTTGTAACATGTGGATAGGATATAAGAGGAACATAGGTAATGGTATGTGAATACGCCATGGGAGGACGTAATGGCGGATAACTAAAATATTCGCGCCACATTGGGTTTCCTGGTAAAACATAAGATTGAGAGTGAGGATGTGACATATTACTAGCCCTACCGAAAATAAAAAGAAACGATTCCTATTCCATATCAAGAATTTTAGCCTAAAAATAATTTATGATTAAAATCTTGCTAATATAAAATGATTATTGGAAAATATTCACTCAAAAATATTTATGGGCGATATAACGATCCAGACCAGCGAGAGCTTCTCAAAGAAGAATGGGCTATGCTTATCTTATATTTTGTCATTTGGGTAACTGCTTTATTATTATTAATTTTATATTGGTCACAACTTGAATTATGGGCACGTGTTGTAGGTATATTAGGTTTATTAATATTTTCAGAAGGTCCTCTTATTACATTAGTGGTAATATGGCTGGGTAAAACTGTATATATAGAGCCAGAAATTATAAAAATTCCAGAATTAACACGTTCAGAAGATGAATAAACATAGACTAAATAAAGTTAAAAAATGAAAATCCAAAAAAAAATTAGAAAGTCATACCATGACTAACGTCATTGACTTTTTCATTGATGCGATTGACGCTCGTTTTTTTTCGAAAGATTCTCAAAAAGATGTATTAAAACAGCTTTGGGAACAATCTAAATCTGGAAATACAGATTCAAGTACTTGCCAATCCATTATACAAAAAGGCAAGAGAAAAGGAGAAGCATGCGGTAAACCTTGTAAATCAAAATTTTGTAATACACACTTAAAGTCAGATAAACCAGTTTCTCTTTGTAAAGTAATAATTAAAAGTGGTAAACGAAAAGGCGAATCCTGTGATAAAAAATGTATTTCTGAAAAAGATGTATGCGTATTACATTCAAAAGAAAAGAAGGAAAAAGTAGTAGAAACAGAACAGCCAAAAGAAAAGGCAGTAGAAAAGGAACAGCCAAAAGAAAAGGCAGTAGAAAAGGAACAGCCAAAAGAAAAAAAGACCAAAGAAAAAAAATTATGCTGTGTTGAATTAAAACATGGTTCAAATAAAGGTCAAGCGTGTAATAAATCATGTCAAAAGGGTACGGATGCGTGCGCCGATCATCAACCCATCAAGATTAAACGAATTGGTGAACATTTTATTATTAAAGGTACAAATGTATTATTCGATATGGCTAACGAAAAAGCATGGGGATTTATTGATAGTGAACAAAAAATTAATCGTGGTAAAAACGAAGAAGTCTCTCGTGTATGCGAACAATATAATATCACGTTTAATTATTCTTATGTGTAATAATACGTTTAATGATTTAATGCTTAAATTAAGCATTAAAATTTTTTAAAGAGGAATTAAAGTTAATATGAAAGATCGTCATGGAAATCCTATTTCACTAGGAGGAAATACACATTGTATGAATAAAAATTCATTATACGTCATTAAAAATATCCAACGTGTCTATACAGAACCTAACTTAGATAGTAAAACATCCGAATTTACAATGTCCTATTTACATGCTTATTCTATAGACTTGGAATCACATCATGTCATGTTATTTTATGTAAAGAATTCGGAACGATTTGTGTTGGTCGATGGGCAAGGTTATGAATGGGTAATGGATAGTAACCATGAAAAAACGGTATAATATAATTCATCGCATGATTCTCTGTTGTTATGTACCACGAATGGAATTCCATTTGCGTCACAATAGGCTCTCCATTTATCCAATACATTATTAGACGAATCGTTTGTGTTAACAACCATCAACGCACATGGTTCTGTTAAACTCATGTCTAGGTCAGCCAATTCTTTACACGTGTAGAAATACAAACGCCCCTGAACCGGTTTCTTATCATGTGTGACAATAATACATTTTTCATTAAAATTATAGATATGATGTTGAATTCTAAATCGAGACATGGCCTTTAAAAACAAGTCGAGTAGGCTTTCTGTGACACATTGAAACCGTTTAAGTTTACTCGACATACTCTTTTTAGGAATGTGTTTAAGTTATATTTAAAAATTTTTGTTATGCTTAAATTACTCTTGGATTTTGATTATCTTGGTATATAAAAATGGAATTTTATACAGCTATTCATTACCGTAAACCCATTTTGCCTTTATATCGCCAAGGCTACCCATCCTGGTATCCATACTATAGACATTATCTTAATCAAGACTTGATATTTCAATAAAAAAGCGAATAACTGTAATTTAGAATTTAAAACGATACGTAATAATTAGTATTAATATGGGACAATATTGGTATAATCGCGTACAACCCGATATTCCTAATCCAAGTCATTTTACAGTAGATGTACCTAAACATGGTACGATATTGATAAATCAAGTACAATGTAATAATTGTTTTACCATTATCCGAAATCAAGACGTTTGTAAATGTGGAAACGTTACTGTTTACGGGAATACGGACGAATTGGGTCGTGTGGTTAAGGACAAAAGCAAATACAGTGAATGTAACTTGATTGAATACCGATAAATTGTTTTCTTTGAAAACAATAAAAAATTAATGTTTGGAACGACGTTTGTTCTTACGTGTTTTATTTCTTTTTGTTTTCCTTCCTTCATATGCGTAAGGTCGTCTTGCTAATGGTGGAACATGACCAATCAAGCGATTACATAATTCTGGTTTTGTGCCACGATTATTCAACCCATGTTGACTGGCCAAATTTTTTGCGCTTTCCACTGTTAAATCCATTTGTGGATCACGCCCGTGTGGCCTTCCATCACGGCAAATAGGAACACGACGCGGAGCCACTACCGGAGCCACTACCGGAGCAGCGACAGGAGCAACTACAGGAGCAACTACAGGTGCTGCGCGTGCCGGTGCTGCAACAGCAACACGAACTGGTTCTGCTGGCAATCTAAAATCTTGTAATGCACGACACAACATTGGAATATCTGAATTTCGAATTTGAGCCCTTGATAAGCCAGCTTGTCTTGCTAAATCTTCTAATTGAGGACGAGTCCATCTTGAATAGGCTGGACCATGGGTGGGACCACATTCTTTTCCATCAAGTGCCCTACGCATAGGAGCAGGAACTGCGGGTAAATGAAATGGAACAGCCACGTCGGGTCGAGGCAATGCTGGAACGTCGGGGCGAATCATAGGAGCAACAACTTCAGGTAGAGCCAAAGCAGGTGGAACCGCTACTACAGGTTGAAGTAATAGATATCGTTGATGAACAATATCCATATACTTGTTTCTGTCAGGATATTGATCATAATATCTAACACCCTCATGATTATAATTAGGATCAGTTGACATTAAGTAAATGGTTGGTGGATTGGCTGGATTTCCATAATAATCAACATGGTCATCCGCATCATTTCGATACATGTCATTTTCATCAATGTGTACACCATAATTATTTGTGAAAACATTTAAGTCACCAATCCTATGCGGTATACGAAAAGATGGTATAAGCAATGGATCGTTAAAAACATTTGATACTAAAAGAAAGTTTGTAAACACATCTCTACCTCTAATAATAAGTCTATTTAATAAATCTGGGTAAGGTATATTCATACGTCGTAAATAATTTTTAAAACATGTTCCTTTTTGTGACTCGATGTCGGGTTGGTCCAATAAACGATTGCAATTTGGACAATCAAATAATTCTGTGCCTTGTCCTGCTCTACCAATAGGTTGACGTGGTAAGGGGTTATTTCCTCGTGTATTGATGGCATTAATGGCTAGAAAATTACGAAATTTGCCATTAATGTAATCGTCAATACACTCTTTATGAAACAAATCAAAACATCTCGCCACAGCAATAGAATTAGAGTCATAATCTGGATCATTAAGTAGATTTTGGCATATAGAACATTTATCTTGGTCATCTTCTTCTACACCTTCAATATCAAAACAATGGCGAGCCTCATTTATGGCAGCACGTAATGTCGCATACGAAAATAGTCGGTAAAATTCAGTGACTTTAAGTTGACGCTCGGCGGGTGGATGTGGGGCTGCGTGTGCGTGTGCTGGTGCGTGTGCTGGTGCGTGTGCTGGTGCGTGTGCTGGTTGTTCGTATAATAATGCGCGATCTCCATCATGTTGGTGTAGAGCATAATAGGCTTGAATTTGAGGCAATTGAAAATAATTATTTACGTTTTGATGAGCATGTATGTCATAATAAAAATGAGTATCTGTTCTATCTTTTATTTGAGCATCGAAATGCGCTACTTCACGCACAACTTTATACATTGGTCCATGACCATTCAAAAAGGCGTCATTCATAAAGGTATATCGTGGCACCAATTGCGGATATTCGATATCATGACGCTGAAAATAACCCATGAAACAATGACTTGACTCACTATTTGGAGGCATCTCTTGATCCAAATAATGACGACACTCTGGACATATAAGCTGCGGATTGGTTCTATATGGATTAAGCATCGGTCCAGGAGGGTCGTTCGGTGCGTGTCCAAATGGATTATAAATATCAGCACCTATCACTTGTACTCCTTCACGTGAATTGGCAAAATGAGGCACATGACATTCCATTGCATGAGGACGTGGTAACGGGGCACCATTCTCCCATAACGGACTAAAACCAGCATAAGCACGTGCGACATAGAATCTAAAAATTTTTGTAATAAACTGTTTCATACAGTTTTCATGAAAAATATGGTAACATGGAGTCACTGCTAAACGTTGGTTTACTTTTTCAATTTCATCCAGTTCAGCATCTCCAAATTCGACTGCACAAATGGCACATGGAGTATTGGCCAAATCAGGCAAACACGGCCGTTCTGGTATTCTGTCATGAACTGTTTGTGATAATTGACCGTAGGTATAAATCACGTAAAATTCCGTGACATTGAAATTCATTTAATAATTATACTTTTTAAAAAAAGTGAAAAAATATTTATAGAATCGACATATACAAATGTCTGTCGATATATGTATTATCGGGTCAGGACCTGCTGGATATACCGCCTCGATTTATGCCAGTAGAGCCAATTTGAATTCTGTCTTATTTCAAGGGTCGATGCCTGGAGGTCAGCTTGTTACCACCGACCATATTGAAAATTTTCCTGGCTTTCCGGATGGTATATCTGGCATGGACTTGTGTGAGCGTATGGAAACCCAATCGGCTAAATACGGCACACGTCATATTAGCGATACAGTTTTATCGGTCGATTTATCGTATTATCCCTACACTGTTACCTCTGAAACAGAAACCATAAAAACACGCAGTATTATTATCGCCACAGGTGCGTTTGCCAAAACCATGACTTTTCCCGGTTCTGATTTATTCTGGAACAAGGGTATTAGTGCTTGTGCTGTGTGCGATGGCGCACTTCCTATTTTTAGAAAACAACCCGTAGCCGTGGTCGGTGGTGGCGATACAGCCATGGAAGAAGCGTTATACATGGCAAAATTCGCCTCGACTGTATACTTGATTCATCGCCGTAATACGTTTCGAGCGAGCGCTATTATGCAGGAGCGTGTCAAGACCAATCCTCTAATTACCATTTTGTATGAACATGAAATTGTTCGTGCTGAAGGAACCAAACATTTGGAATATCTGATACTAAAAGACGGAAAGAACCAAGAACAGACCATTCGTGTCAATGGATTATTTTATGCCATCGGTCATACTCCCTCTACCTCTTTTCTTAACGGACAATTGCCTTGTGATGAAAAAGGTTATATCTTATCAAATACGGATACCACCACTTCTATTCCTGGTGTATTTGTGGCGGGTGATGTTACGGATCATGTGTATCGACAAGCGATTACAGCAGCAGGAAAAGGGTGTCAAGCGGCATTGGAGGCTATTTCTTTTTTATCTCAATAATTTTTTATAATTTATACCAGCAGAGCTATTTTCTAAATTAATGATGACTTTATTATTTACAGTATGGGGTGGAGACATAACTTATAATGGAATGAATTGCGCATAAAAAGTAATTAAAAATGAATATATAGTATATATTTTATAAAGTATCTTCATGCGTCATAAAGTCGTAGTTTTGCTATATTATAAAGAGAATGAGAGCGTGCGTATACTGACGGGTATGGAATCGTATTATTGTTTCGAAGAATCAAATGACATTGTTTATAATGAACGTCTCATTCAATTTGAAACATGTTCGCCTCAAGAAGCAAGCAGTCGAGCGAAAGAATTATCGGAGAAATTTCAGCGCACAATTCAGTATGGCAGTTTTATTAATAATAGGACACATTTTTGTTGTTTGACCACCAATTCGCACCTTGGTGTCATTAAAGGCGACGTTTTTGAAAACGAACGTTTTATTCATGCCGCTCAACGTGAATTACGTGAAGAAACAGGCCTTATTATCCCCGAATCTCGATTTTTACAGAGGGATGTACCTTTTTCTCATCATCATACGAGTATTTATTTTGTTCCTATCAATCAAACTGAATTGAATGATATGGAAAATTATTTTACAAGACGAAAGAATAACCATTGTGGTGAACTATTTGATCTGGCATTTAGGGATTTGTTGAATGAGCAGGAAGAAATGAATCATATCACACGTTGTCTTGTGACTTGGCTTAGAAAAACACCTGCATTTCCCGAATTAAATGAAGCCGAAGAAATACATGTTGAGCCTATTGATGACGCCAATCCGGCTATTACGTATGATACACCGCGTATTATTGAACCGCCGTTTAAACGCGGTGTAAGACGCTATTCGTTGCTTCCATTCTAATTTAGGTTTAATTTGCTTATAAAAATAAGCAAAAAACGTGGTAAGAACACATGATTTAAAATTGACGTACCTTACGGGGTGATTTCAAACTGAGTAGACGATTTTGAATTGGCGATTGTATAGAATGAATTGCAGGAGGAACAAGAGCTTTTCCAGACCACATCATAAATCCAAATACTATAGTGGATAACAACATGGTCGCTACTAATAATATCACACCAAAGATACGTTCGGCGACATTAAACTTGTCCATAAAATGACGTAAGGCGTCACCAAACTTGTCTAGAAAAATAATAAATGGTGCCAAAAAGAAATTTGTTGCGACATTTGACATGGCCTGCGGGAACTTGGGTAAATATAATAACATGGGGTTTGTACGACGATAAAACTCGACACAATCACTCTTGATGGGCGCTTCAAAAAACGTAGTGTATAGCCATGTTGCAGGAACTGAAATTGGTTTATGTAACATGGACCACGACCATTCCGTTGTTTGAGAAACTTTTGGGATACATCCTTCTGGTGGATTATCTATGGCATGTAAATAAACGGCTCTGTCATCCGCAGAAATTCGAAGGACCTCTATACCACATGATACTATAAATAATATGAAAAAAGCACGTGTTGCATAAATGGCCCACTTGACATTTTGAGATTGTAATTGCTGGAGTTGGTGGCTTTGAATACTGGTTTCTGTTTCCATATGAACGGTGCTCATGAAAATATACTACTATTATTACTTTTTACAAATTCATTTTTATGCTAAAATGAATTAAGAAACGCCTAAATAGGAACCATAAATCGATGTTATTTTCTTGAATTACGTTTACCTTTAGATTTTCTTGAATTACGTTTACCTTTACGACGACCTAAAAGTCTATCTTTTTTTCGTTCTTTTTCTATAGCTTTTCCAAATGCACATGATTTATCATAATTGACAAATGGGCTATTAATAGCTCCAATACATTCAATACTACCACACTCAGGACAGGGTGTTATCTTGTTGATATAGTCGTACTTTTTGATATAGGTGTCGTTGTCCTTTTCGTTAGGAATTCTATTATACATTTTAAATATATAAATATAATAATTAAAATAATTTTTTTATGTGATTAATTGAAAAAGATGAGGTTAGTATAATGTAAAAATATACATGGTTTGATGAAGCCAACCAATTAAATCGTCTAGTCTTGCTCTAATACCTCTGTCACTTGTCTTGTATTGTTTTAATAATTCGGAAATACGTTCTAATTCACTTTCCATTTCCTTATCTGAAAGCACAGTTATAAACGCATTTTGAAATTGGATACGAGAATGCGTTCGCCCCTGTTCATACTCTACAAATTCGTCCAATGTATCGCTCAAATGTTCGTATAAATCGTCGGTTGCCTTGTGTCTAGGATAAGAACGTGTTTGCCAATGATACAACTCAAGTTGCACTTTGAAAATAATAAGTTGGTGTAATAGTTGAGAAAACATTTATATTTCAAAAGAAATATAATAGTAAAAGATAAATTAACATGTCACAAAATTCAAAATAAAAAAGATAGTATATGTCTAACAAGTTCAGGCGGTAAATTATGAAATGTAATATACATGTCGTCTAATAAAGGATGAAATAGTCTAGCAAACAAGGTATGACTTGAATATAGTTTTGATAGTTCACCCATCTTTACATGGTAAAAAGGCTTGGATAGAGCTTCATAGGTTATAAAATCATGTTTAATTAAATTGAATACAAGGTTAGCATCTCGTTTAAATTCATACAGCATAATATCAGGACGCATGTCATTCCATTTTTTGGAAAAAAGGTGCGGTGATAAAAAATAGGACATGTGTTTGGGTGAGACATGGTTACATAAATGTATTAAATCATCGGGAGGAAGTTTTTTGAAACAACTTACAATAGCTTCTTTTGAAAATCGTTCTAGTATTTCAGTCACATCCATACCTGAAAAATAACAAACCAGTTCTTCCGGTGGTGTATGATACAAGTACCAGTCGCGTTTATTAATTGGTTTTTTTAAAAAACGGTCTAGATCTATACTTTCTACACGCTCATACATTTGTAAAACCATGAGTTTAGGTATTATTTTGAATTTTTTTTATTCATTTTTACCAAAAACATTCTTTTTATATAATAAATGATTCAAGATACAAGCAATGATACATACAAACAAATTGAACATGATGTCATTCAGCTAAAAGAAAGCATGTCTATATTACACGAACTTGTAAAAGAACAACAAGAACCATTAGATACATTAGAAGATTTTATTCAAGAATCGAAAACCAATGTCATACACGCCGAACAAGAGTTGACAGAAGCATCAACTTATTCATCTAAAATAACGTATATTTTAGGTGCAATTGCTAGCGTCGTTATATATTTTTTTATATAAAATGATTTTTCATAAGCAGAAAATAACATGGTTAAAAAAGTATATAGAATATATGCAAATAGCAGACCCTTTCGAGCATGTTTACCAAAATATGATAAGTCAATTAAGCGAACGAGAATATGAAAAACGACTTGTTCATTTAACACGATATCATGCCATAAAAGTGATGCGTATTATAAAAAAATTTTTACCTTTTCTTCCTTCTTTAAACAAGTGGTTCTTATACATGAAAAAAAATCCGTTTTATAAAGAATTATCACCGCGTGAACTCAAGGCATGCCGATTGATTGTAAGAAAAGTGTTTCGCTTGAAACGAAACACAAAGATGTTGCGTGTTTTAAACCTTGTTGTTCTTGGGTTAGTATAATGTTTTGTTTATTCACATAAACAAAAACGAATGTTATTTAATGCGTTCTCAAATACACATATGACAATGACCTTGGCAATCTTCTTGTACACAGTAAATGACATCCGACGAAGGATGTGTACAGTGCGAATATATACAGTACATACCTAATTCGTTTGAGCATTTTTTTTTACAGCATGTTGTTTCAGACTCGAATACACATGGTTTTTTATTCATAACGTATAATGCGTTCTTATAACCCGATTGATTCGGATGACGATACACACACTGTTTATAGGTGCACAACGTACCGTATTTACACTTGTATTGAGTATGTTTACGCATATACACGTCCAATAAAATACCTTCAACTGTTGTCAAATCGTTATCTTTTTTTTGAAGTAATGAATTCCAATAATCAGAAGGCTTCAACCACTCTTCATGATAATTCGCATTCTTTTTGTAAAATAAATCCAATAAAATTTGTTCTACTACCGTACGTTCAGATTTCTTTTTCAAAGTTAGCTGGGCCCAATATTTAGAAGGTTCAAGCCAAGACATGTTTTATGTTTTTATCACAATCAACAAATTTTCATTTTTTACAAAAAGTCAATAATTTTTAAAATAAAATGTAAATATAAATATGGAAGAATTACGAGAATTGGAAGCCGATTTGGAATTAAAGCAATTAGAAAAAGACTTTGCTTTAAATACACGTCTTTACCATGACATACGTGTTATTTTGGATGAAATTGAACCTGAATTAGCTGAAGCTCATATTAGGGAATTTAAAAAACAAAATTCCAATTTAAGTTTGGATAAAGAAAATAGAAAATTAGTAGTACTAAAAAGAGGTATTATGACAATGCGTGATAATCAGCGAGAACAACAAAGACGTAGGGAAAGAAATTGTTTACAAAATGGTTGGAATAAATTTTGTGATTTGACTAGTATACCCACCACTTGGAAATTTAAAGGTAAACGTCATTCCAAAGGTAAACGCCAATCACGTAAACGTCATTCACGTAAGTAATTAAAGATTTAATGCCTTTTCCATTTCACGAAAAACTGCAAAAAATTTACGATACATCATTGCGTCCATCAATGTTGGCATCAATTTAAAGTGTAATGGCGTGTAAATCCGAATATCGTTAAGCATATTACTTTTATCAAATGTATTTTGACAATGAGCAGATAAGACAACTGTATGTAATGGATTAAGTTGAATCATGGGTTCAGTAAAATTATTTGTAAATCCTGCTTCTTCTCCCGTTTTTTTAGTATTATCATAAGAATGGTTTTTAAGATATACCTTTCTCCACGCCATGGCGCTATTCGTTGAATGATTATCATTAAATCCGTTACATTGGTAAAATTGAAGTTTGGTATAATCATGAATTAATAATTTGGTACACCCTGCGATATTTATAGTAGGATATTCTTTAAATTGTTCTACAACATGCTGAATACGCGTTGGTGGATAATAATCATCATCATCAAAGCAAATAATTATATCACCTTTACACGCCATATTACCTCTATTTCTCAATTCACCCAAAGTTGTAGCTGACTGATAGGGTACATAAATAATTGATATCATGGCTTCGTCTCTTAATGTTGCCATTTGTGCTGATAATAAAGCAGCATCTTCTGGGGTAGAGTTTCCATCCACAATCACCCATTCGTCGGCTTTTATCGATTGTCTATAAAGACAAGAAGCAACCAACTTTAAAATAGGAAATCGTTTCCATTGCGTAACTGTCACGACTGAAATTTTTTCACGTTTTTCACGTTTTTCACGTTTTTCCTTTTTCATTCTGACTTATAATTTTTTTTTAAGCCGTTTGAATAAAAAAAAATAAAAAATTTTTTATCTTTGACTCTTGATAAATGAGATCCAAGTCACGTTCTATGAAGTCCAAGTGCCGAGGAACATGGGTTAAAGCTCACAAAAGCCATTCTGCTTCTGGTAAAGTCGAAAAAGTCATGGGACATTGCCGTAAATCCAAGTCTCGTTCCATGAAGTCCAAGTCTCGTTCCATGAAGTCCAAGTCTCGTTCAGTGAAGGCCAAGGTTCGTTCCATGAAGGCCAAGTGCCGCGGCTCGTGGGTTAAAGGTCATAAAAGCCATTCCGCTTCAGGCAAAGTTGAAAAAGTAAAGGGGCATTGCCGTAAATCCAAGTCGCGCTCCAAGAAATCCAAGTCCCGTTCCATGTAATAAATATACTAGACTTGGAGCTCATTAGAACTTTCCTTTTTTATACTAAAAAATTTTACATGAATTGTTTTTATATAAAAACAATCAAAAATGAAATACATTTAACACCTTATTATTATTAAAATGAAATCCTATACGTTCACCGAATTAATTGGCATGGACAAATCCGACCGTCAGAAAATATGGAATGCAAGTATCCAAGAACACAAAGATCATGTTCTTGTAACTATTAGCTATGGACTTATTGACGGAAAACAAAATATTACAACACGAACTTATAATGAAGGTAAAAATTTAGGAAAAGCAAATGAAACAACAATTTGGGAACAAGCCTATTCCGAAACGTTACGTAAATGGAAGGATAAAAAAGAAAAGGAAGGTTATCATGAACATGATAAAACAATCAAGACCGAGTCTAAACCAGTTAAAGAATTTGTTACTCCTGTACTACCCATGTTGGCTGCTACTTATGATTATGATAAAAAAATATCATTTCCGTGTTTTGTCCAGCCAAAACTTGATGGATTACGATGTTTGACTTACTTACAAGAAGGAAAAGTCGTGGCTCAATCTCGTACGGGTGGATTATTTTCCATGGATCGTGTCACTGGTGCATTGACTGATTTTTTTAAAGAATATCCTAAAGTCGTGTTAGACGGAGAATTATATACACCTGACTTGTCATTTGAACGCGTAGCAGGATTAATCAAGAAAAAAAAGCGTACAGCAGATGACGACCACGACCTCGCTTTAATTCGATATCATGTGTACGATTGTATTCCGATAACATCATTGTCTTCCTCTTTTTCTGAACGTATAGAATTTTTAAATGAAACTGTTGCATTACGACATGACCCTATTTTGGCATTGGTAAAGACCGAATACATTGATTCTCATGAATCATTTCGTTCTTTTTTCAGTACCTATATTGAATCTGGGTATGAAGGTATTATGTTACGCACTTTGGATGGTGTATACCGAACTGGGTATCGTAGCAAGGATTTACAAAAATACAAAGAGTTTCAAGAAGAAGAGTTTAAAATCATTGGCTATGACCAAGGCTCTGGTCGAGATGAAGGAACCGTGATTTGGGTATGCGAAACAGAACAAGGCAAGCCATTTTCAGTACGACCTAGAGGTACGATGGAACAACGAAGTGAATGGTTCAAGAAAGGTTCAAATTATGTCGGTAAAAAATTGACTGTTATTTTTCAAGAACGGTCTGAACACGGTGTGCCTCGTTTTCCTGTGGGTAAAGCTATTCGTGATGGATATTAAAAAAAACATTTGTTTATTATATAAACAAAATCAATTTTATTGTAACACGCCATCAACATAGTCTGTAAAATTTATAAAATCATAGGTACATCGTCCGTGAGGCAAATGCGATTTCCATTCGGCGTGCCATGGTGGCATACCAGGATAATAAAGTACACCAGACCCATCATATAATCCATTCTTCCAATTTCCAGTATAGCGCACACCATTCCCATGAACAATAACGCCAAATCCGTTCGGTAGATTATTTTCCATATGTCCTTGATACAAGCTACCATCATAATACAATACTGTTTTTACCCTATTGGATAAACTATATTTTTCTTCTAATTGCGTTAATTTATCTAGTGTTTCTTTACGAATAGTATCAATAAGAACCATAACTTCTTTCGTGTTTTGTTTATCCAACGATTTAATTTTTTCTTCTAAAGCTGCTTCAAGCTTTTTTTCTTTTTCATCTAACGCTTCTTCAAGCGTCTTCGTTTTTTCATCCAAACGGTCCAGACGTATTTTTGTGTCACTTTCTTTACTTGAAAACCAAGACATTCCTACTTAATATGAACCTTTTAAACTTGCTTTTTATTCTACATACCATTTTATTATGACACGAGTGCCGTCTAAGTATTCTAAAATTCCGTCATATTCTATATCATCTTTCCATTCTCCCATATAAATAGAACCGTCTGTGTATTCCATAACACCGTCACCATGTCTTTGGTCTTTATACCACTCTCCTGTATAAGTCCCTTTTTCGTCTACATAGACTCCAAATCCATGTTTTAATGATTTTTTTAAATTGCCTCGATATAATGTATTATCTATATCAATGACATGAATTTTAGGATCTTCTTCTCTGTAACGTCTATAACGTATCATATCTATTTATTTAGGCAAAATTTAAATCATATTTATTACATATTTCCTTTACATAGGCACTTGATTCATTATGAAATACATCATTTTCTAAATAACCAATAACATTACATGTATGAATATCAATCACAACATGTGTACCTCGAATCACATAATATTGTCCATTTTTTATGATTTGTATATCATTTTCATCCGAATCCGAAACTGATTCCGATTGTTTAACAGGTTCACAAATAACTGGTATTTCTATTTCGTTTGTATTGACTTGCTCTTGAATGACTGGTGCTTGAATGACGGGTGCTTCAATGACCGGTGTTTGAATGACGGGTGCTTCAATTACAGGGGCGTCAATGACTGGCTCTTCAATTACAGGGGCTTCAATGACTGGCTCTTCAATTACAGTGGCTTCAATTACGGGTGTAATGACTGGAGCAATGACTGGGGTAATGACTGGAGCAATGACTGGGGTAATAAATGGAAGAGACATAGCTGGAGTAGGCAAGCCAAGTACAACATGTATAATTTTATTAGGAACATTTTCGGATTTAATGTCGGTAGATTCTTTGGTATCTACTACTTCTATTTTTTCTTCTTCAGTCTTGGTTTCTTCTATTTTTTCTTCTTCAGGCTTGGTTTCTTCTACCTTGACTTCTTCAATCTTGGTTTCTTTTATCTTGACTTCTTCAGTCTTGGTTTCTTCTACCTTGACTTCGACTGCTTCAACCTTGGCATCGACTGCTTCAACCTTGACTTGAACTGCTTCAACCTTGACTTCGACTGATTCAACCTTGGCTTCGACTGATTCAACCTTGGCTTCGACTTCTTTAGCCTTGGCTTCAACTGCTTCAACCTTGGCTTCAACTGCTTCAACCTTGGCTTCTACTGCTTCAACCTTGACTTCAACTGCTTCAACCTTGGCTTCTACTGCTTCAACCTTGACTTCAACTGCTTCAACCTTGACTTCAACTGCTTCAACCTTGACTTCGACTGCTTCAACCTTGGTTTCGACTGCTTCAACCTTGGCATCGACTGCTTCAACCTTGACTTCAACTGCTTCAACCTTGACTTCAACTGCTTCAACCTTGACTTCAACTGCTTCAACCTTGGCTTCAACTGCTTCAACCTTGGCTTCAACTGCTTCAACTGCTTCAACCTTGACTTCGACTGCTTCAACCTTGACTTCAACTGCTTCAACCTTGGCTTCAACTGCTTCAACCTTGGTTTCGGTTGCTTCAACCTTGGCATCGACTGCTTCAACCTTGACTTCAACTGCTTCAACCTTGGCTTCAACTGCTTCAACCTTGACTTCAACTGCTTCAACCTTGGCTTCAACTGCTTCAACCTTGGCTTCAACTGCTTCAACCTTGGATTCAACTTCTTTAGCCTTGACTTCGACTGCGTCAACCTTTACTTCTACTTCTTTAGCCTTGACTTCTGCTGCTTCAACCTTAACTTTAGTTTCTTCAGCCTTAACCTCAGTTGCTTCAACCTTGGCTTCTACTGCTTCAATCTTGGTCTCGACACCATCAATTTTAGCTTCAATTTCAGATACTTTTATTTCTGCAGCATCAATTTTAGCATCAACTGCATCAACTTTAGCGTCAATTTCAGATACTTTTGTATCTTCTTTGGCATTAACCTTGGTATCAATTAATTCAATCATGGTATACATAGAATTCACCTTGATATCTATATCATTTAATTTGGTATCGATTACATTTACTTTTCCTTTAATCTCATCGTAATCATGTCCATAAAAAGTTCGAATAATTTTATTACGCGTGGATTGCCACTCTTTGAGTTCAATCGTAGTAAGAAAACTGGGGCCATGTAAAAATTGTTTACGAATGTACTTGAAAAAATCTTGACATGATGACACTGGAACAAGTTCGTCATTCTCTAATTGAAACGATACTATAAAATCAAATAATATAGAATAATCATGAATGGAAGCTTGTTCTGATACCACATTAATACCAAGAAGGACAAATAACACCTTGATGATATCTTTTACAGACGAACGTGTATTTGATTTCATAAAACGTTTGGACATGAACGATTCAGGCACAGATGCATTCATATGCTCAATAATCTCTATTTCACCTTTATCAGATAGTAAAATACATTTGTGTGAATCAATTTTTTTACATGTTTCTGATAACATGATGGATAAAGAGGATAATAACTGAGATACATCTGTTTTGACTTTATTCAACGGACGATTTGAAATGCTATTATGTAGCGTGATTTCATATAATCGTACAATTGTATATGCATCCATTTTATCTATATCAAAGATTTTAAAAAACAATAGAAAAACTTAATTAAACTGATATAAAATATAAATGGATTTTACTACACTAATTACGTATGGCGTTATTGGATTTGCTGGGCTTTTATTATTACTTATAATATTATGCGTCGTATTAATCATTTTACTTATTCGAGTAACACGTCTTCATTCATCTTTACATTCTTTAACTGTAGCACCTGATGCTAAAAAAGAATTTCCAATTTACAAGTACACAGCAGTTATTATAGAACCTAGAATAAATAAAGCATTGCCTTTTGTTTTGAAAAATGTACAAGATAATTTACCCGACTGGGGTATCGTTTTATTTCATGGCAACCAAAACAAGTCAATGGCTCAATCGCTTCATTTGACTCGTACATCTCTAGTTCAATTACCATTAGATAACATGAATAAAAAACAATATACCGAATTCATGAAAAGCTCATTCTTTTTTGAAAATGTACCTACTGAACTATTTCTTGTTATACAATGCGATAGTATGATTATACCTCGATATAAAGATTTAATAAATGATTTTTTGAAATACGATTACGTAGGCGGACCAGTTGATGATCGCGTGGGAGACGGAGGCTTTTCTCTCAGACGCAAAAGTAAAATGATGGAGGTTTTAAAAACATCTACTCCGAAACGTTCTATTTCAGAAGATATGCTATTTAGTTCATCGCTCCAATTGAAAAAACCGAGTTTAAATGAGGCTGCTCGGTTTTGTCTACAATCCGTATGGTCAACCCAATCATTTGGTTGCCACCACCCATGGAAGTATTTTCCTTTGGACCAATTGTTTGCTGAATACCCAGAAATCAAGGAATTATATGACTTACAATAGAATTTAAGGGTTTTTGCGAAAAATGAAATATTATGTATCCTAATTATATTTACATCTGCTATGACCATCCAATTGGGATTATGTTGTATCAATACCGTTTTGCGCAAAGAAGGCGTATATTGTTCGCGCACCATGATACGAAAAAATTTTACTGTAGAAAAAGCGCAAGAATACGCATTAGCAAATATCCGTGATGCAGAAACTTTAATGGCGTGGAATCATGCGCACGACATTCACGTCTTTCGTTTATCCAGCGACATGTTTCCTCATTTTACCGACCTTGAAACCGACTCCTATAGCATGGATTTTGCCATACCCGCCTTACAAGAACTCGGTAAGGCGGCTGTCCGTTATAACCAACGTATTACATTTCATCCGGGTCAATATAATCAAGTAGGCACACCAACGCGTGACGTATTTGAAAAAACAGTATCCGACCTAACACACCATGCCATGATACTCGACTATATGGGCATGGATCATCATAGTGTCATGTGTATTCACGGTGGTGGCACCTATGGCGATAAAGAAAAAACCATGCGTCGCTGGATTGACCAATTTGATGAATTACCAAGGTGCGTTAAACGCCGTTTAGCGCTTGAAAATTGCGAACGCCAATATTCTACAGAAGATTGTTTAGAAATTGCATGCGAGTGTAAAATACCGGTTATTTTTGATACGCATCACGATGCGTGTTATCGTGAACTACATAAAGAATATGAACCCGAAGACGTCATTGACCAAATGCCAGCCATTATTGATTCATGGGGCTCTAAAACGCCTCTTATGCATATTTCAGAACAACGTCCCGATGCGCGTATCGGTGCTCATTCCGATTTTATCCAACATGTGCCTGATTATTTACTTGATCTAAAAAAAGACGGTATATCATTTGATTTAGAAGTTGAAGCCAAAGCCAAAGAACAAGCTATTTTACGTTTGTATGATTTGTATCCATCGACATTTAACAAGGTATGATAATTTTTGCTTATGTATAAGCAAAAAAAAGGTGTAATTTATTGATGTGTGCATCCTGGTTGCGGAGGATTTCGTTCGTGTTGTTCATGTTCGCGCTGAGAGTCTTGATTTTTAAAATAAATTGTAGATAAAATTGGCGTTGGATCCATAACAGGCAATAATGTTGTAAATTGGGCATTATTATGCTGAGTAATTTCTTTCTCTAATTTTACTTCCTGTTCATCCAAACGTTGTAATGCTTTTTTCCACTCATTTATGGCGGAAGGAGGTAAAGTAGGAAGTCGAATTGTAAATATAATGTATAATGAACCTTTTGATAATTGTTCCAGTTTATGCATGCCTTCCGTTGGTAAACATCGAACGGTATGAGAAGGCGTTGGTCCATCATGATGTAGTTGAAACACACGTCCATCTAAATGTGTAAGCTTTTTATCGTATCCACATAAGGCTTGATATAAACTTAATTCAAGAGTTATAATTAAATCGTCATTACGACGTTTAAATTGCTCATGTGGTGCGACTTTAATTATAATCACTAAATCACTGCGTTGCCCATTTTTCAAGTGATGGCCTTTTTGTGGCATATAAATTTTATTTCCTGTATCCAATCCCGCTTTAAGAGGAATGTGACGTGTTTTGGACTGATTGGAATGTCCGTGTCCTTTACATGTATCACACCTATTTTGGTCAGTGACCATAAGTCCTGTTCCTCGACAATTGGGGCATTCACTAATTGATTGTTGAACCATTGGACCCATTTGTACCACATGTACACGTCGACCTTGTCCGTTACATCCACCGCACATACTTGGTTTTCCATCTTTTGTTCCTTCTCCCGAACATGGCTTACACAACGCTTGATACATATACGTAATAGGAACGGAACGCTGGTTATACACATCTTCCAATGTTACCTCTAATGTCTCAACCAAGGGATCAGGCTGTCTCTCTTGACGTCGCCCCATGCCAGGCATTCCCGGCATTCCTGGCATTCCTGGCATTCCTGGCATTCCTGGCATTCCTGGCATGCCAAACGGAAATCCTCCTCCAAACATGCTTGCAAACGGATGATCTTCGGGCGGTCCATGTTGCGGTTGAGAAAATAAATCCATGCCAATTTGATCATACATACGACGTTTTTCTGTATCCAATAACGTTTCTTTAGCTTGTTGGATATCTTGAAATTTTTTACTTGCTTCTTCTTTTTGTTCTTGATGTTTATCGGGATGCCAGATCTTGGATAAACGTAAAAATGCTTTTTTTATTTCAGTATCAGAAGCATCGGGTTTAACCTCAAGACGATTATATAATTCAGTATCTTTTACCATTAATATATTCTTTTACATCTTTAGATAATTAAATTTTAACTGCTTTTTCAAAGTCATTTTGAAAAAACCTATGCTAACAAAAATTAAGAAATAACGTTTTGCTGTGTACCAGATAGTGAATAACTGCTCTTGGTGCCAAATAAGGATTTACCATATGTATCAAGCAACATAAAGCCTGAAACGCCTACAGGAGAATTGCCTTGTGTTATAATAAGTCTATAATAAATATACTTTACATTACATAAAACTGGGTAGGTTGACACTCCATTTGAAAATATAAATTGATTTGTAATGGTACTTACCAGAGACCATGCTATACCATCATTTGAACCCACCACAACAAATGAAAGGGGAATAGATTCCAATTTATTTTTGAGTGGTACCAATTGATAGGCAGAAATGGCACTAGGTACATTCAATTGTATTTGAATCCATTCACCCATGGCCATCCACGATGTCGTATTTTGAGACGGAGGTAAATATTGAAATATAGTTACTGTATCTGAAATAACTCCTGATGTGATATAAGATGATAAGGGTATATTAACACCAAAATAAGAACCTGTCGAATATCCATTTATATTTATTAAACTAGCTGGTGTTGAACCCGGTTTTATGAGTGAAGATGCCCATGACCATGATATAGTTGCAACTAGTCTTGGACTTGGTGTAGCAGAAGGTGTAGGCGTAATTAACGGAGTAACTGAAGGCGTAGGCGAAGGAGTAAATGGTAAATATAAAGCAACAGAATTTGAAAAGGAAGTAGTAATGTATGAATCAGATAAAATATTTTTTCCATTTGCGTCATTAATAATCCACCCTCCTATTTCAAATAACATGGGTGCTTCAGTAACCACTAATCGTAGGTACATATAAGCATATGAATTGATATAAAATGTTGAAGGAACGCTACCCCATACAAATTGCGTTTGATTATCTAGATAAGTCCAAGATATTCCATCAATAGAACCAAGTACAGTGAACGATTTAATCATGGTTTCAGTATAATCTTTTCTAGGAATTAATTGATAAGATAAAATTGGTGTTGGATTTTCAAATTTAATTTGCAGCCAATCCCCTTGCATAGATGTATAAGATGTATTTTGTTGTGAATACATGTAAATTGAACCATTAGTTTGAGTCGCAGAAATGAATGCGCCATTATAAGATAAACCTACGCCTGTCCATGGTGATATAATCATATTTGTTGATTTAATCCAATTTGCACCATAATCATGAGACCAATATATACCTCCTTTAAATGCAACTGCTACTTGTATATCTCCTGAACTCGATAATGAAACGCTTTTCCATAATGCAATAGGAGAATTCGATTCAGTCCAAGTGACACCACGATTGGATGAATAAAAAATACGACCATTATTAATCAATGCCGTTTGAAAAATGCCATTAGAAGAACAGGCTATTTTTACCCAGTTGGATTTAATAGATGAACTTGATTTCCATATAAAATTTGTATTCGTCGTCGAACAAAAAATGGCATCATTTTGAATAGTCGCCGTTTGAACTGTAGCATCCGCCGACATGCAAATCGAAGTCCATGCTTTTGTTGGAGCATTTGTTATTAACCATGTTTTACCATAATCAGTTGACATATAATGACCTCCTCCCTGAATTACAGCAATTTGTTTTGAACCATCTGCTGACATGGCGATACCACTCCATAAACTTATAGGAACATTTGCTTCAACCCATGTTGTTCCATAATTGGATGAATAAATGATACCCGCTTTGGTTTGAGCTGCTGACATGTATTTTCCTGAAGATGATATAGCCACCGTATTAAATGATTGAGTAACTCTATTAATCCAATATTGACCAAAATTATTAGATACAAAAATTCCTGTCGATGCTACAGCTACTTGATATTGACCAGATGATGATAAACCAATATCTGTCCATTTTTGTATAGGAGACGCATAAGATACCAAAATTGGATTAGGTGAATTGGATGTAGTTATAGGACGTGGTAAAGTCCAATTAAACCAACTTGGGATAGGGTTTCGGATATTCTCTTTTTGCCACACGTAGATATTATTTTCAATAATTGATTTCATTTGACCATCATAATTTATGGCTATAGCAGTCCAATTTAGAGATGTAGGTATGAATACTGGATTAGAAGTTGGTGTCGGTGTTACAGAAGCAGTTGGGGTAGGCGTTACAGATAGGGTAGGCGTGGGTGTTGGTATTAAAGGAGGAAGCGATGTATCTATTGACCATGTTTTACCTCCATCTATGGATTGATACACACCAATTGATTTAATTAAACACACTTGAATTTTTCCATCAGAAGACATTCGTAAAGAACTACATTTAGTATTGGATAATTGAAGGGTTGTTAATGTAATTGGAAATGCAACTTTTATCCATGTTAGACCAAAATCATTTGAACTATACATGAATGCATTATTTTGACAAGCAGATAATTTATTACCATCATAAGACATAGCTATGGAAGACCATGTTCCAGTCGGCGCATTAGATTTTATCCAAGATACACCCATATTAGTCGATATATAAATTCCAGAATTAAAAGCTGTAGCAGCAACATAATTACCATTAGCTGATACAGTACAACTCGTCCATGTTGATGTAAGGACACTCGTCGAAATACTGGCTGTCGTCATAGTCCAGGATAATCCATAATTTGACGAATACCAGATATAGCTATTATAAGCAGTTGCGAATTGATATTGTCCTGATGCAGAAATAGCAATATCTGTCCATGCGTCAGAGAGTCCTACGTCGGTCCATGTTGCTCCGAAATCTGACGTTACATATAACGGTCCATTATAAATGCCTGCCGTTTGGTATTGTCCTGTAAAAGATGATCTTGCGCAAGACCAATTATTCGTAATGCCGAATGGCGTTATCCAATTTATACCAAAATCATTTGAACAATATAATGCACCATTAAATTCAAGCGCTGTTTGATACTGCCCTGACGCGTTTATAGATAAAGCGACCCATTTTTTAAATGGGGATTTAGATTTAACCCATAATCCTGCAATTTGAGGTATGGGTGTTGGTGTAGGCGTGGGTCCTGGGGTTGGTGTAGGAGAGGGTGTAACAGGAGGTGGTAATGGACTAAATGGCGTAGGAACAAATGGAGTTCCAGATATATTACGAATAAATAAAGTCATTGTTCCTGAACTAGCAAGATATTCTGGCAACGCATAAATCGATGATTTTAATGGAAAACGACACATTGAATACGCCAAAGATAATAAGGATACAGCCAATCCCGCCAAAGTCGTACATACTCCATCGTTACTTGAATTGACTGGCGTATAAGAAACAGATATCGTCGCAATCGCTGAACCCGTACTCGTTAATAACTGATTTGTATTATAATTAGATGCCGCTGCAAAAAGAGACACATATTGATACTGTGGCGTGAATTGGAGTGTCATGTATCCGGTTGTTTCCAAACTCATTTGTAACAAGACCAATCGTAAGTACGTATATGTCATTTCATTTGGCAAGTTAAATGTAATAGACACATTATCAGACCATCCAACATTTGTTTGAACCGATATCAAATCCCAGCTGGTGCCATTTGTAGATGCCAATAAAATATGTCCTACTGGCATTTCATTCGCAAGAGTCGATTTCAACACATATGCATCTAACATTGTTGGCTGAGGAAATTGATACTGTATGTATTCACCATACACAGCCAAAGGACCAGGAGTTGGTATTGGCGTCGGTGTCGGTGTTGGTGTCGGAGTTGGAGTAGGTGAAGGTCGTGGAGTAGGTGAAGGTTGTGGAGTAGGTGTAGGCGCTGGTGTCGTTCCTGGAACCGGCGTTGGACCAGGTGTTGGAGTTGGACCAGGTGTCGGAATAGGAATAGGAGGTACAGTAACTGATTTAGAAATAAAAAACAGGTAAAATAACCCACCAATTGCCAATACAATACCTATAATCAAAACCGTTGGCCATATTTGTTTATGTTTTAAAACCGAGGTTGCCTCTTTTATATCGAATGGTTTTTCGTCAACTGGTGCATCATCCATGACGTTATTACGAATACTCTGGATAATAATTCTTTTTTACATCAGTTTTTCCGCACTATTTTTTCGTCGCTTTTTTAGTAACCGATTTCATTAGAATATTAAATTATATAATAATTTAATACGTTTAGGCATTCAACGAAGCCAAATCTTGTGGAAGTTCATTAATCTGTGTATTATAAAACGATTGAATGTGTTGCATATCCGAAATCGTTTCTTTGGTCACAAAATTAATAGCCATACCTTTACGCCCAAAACGACCCGAACGACCAATGCGGTGGATATAATTTTCTTTTTTCGAAGGCAAATCGTAATTAAACACCATCGACACTTGCTGGACATCAATACCACGTCCCAGAATGTCTGTTGAAATCAATACACGGCTATTACCGGACCGAAACTGTTTCATAAGCGTATCACGCTCCTCTTGTGTTAACTCCGAATGAAAAGGCGTCACTGAAAAATCCCGTTTATTCATTTCTGTCGCCAACCAATCCACACGGCTCCGTGTACTGCAATAGATAATCGCTTGTGAAATGGTCAATTGGTCGTACAAATCACACAAGGTGTCAAATTTCCACTCTTCACGTTCGACATTCACATAAAATTGTTTAATGCCATCAAGCGTCACTTCTTCTTGATTAATAATAATTCGTGCCGGTTCACGCATAAACGTATCCGATAATTGAATCATGGATACAGGCATCGTGGCTGAAAACAAACACACTTGTGTCTCTCGTGGCATACGCTCAAAAATACTCCATATCTGCTCCTTGAATCCCTCCGACAGCATTTCGTCGGCTTCATCAAGAACAATTACTTTTAAATGTTCCAAGTAAAGCATTTTACGGTTCACCAAATCCAATACACGTCCTGGCGACCCCACTACCAATTGAACGCCTTTTTTTAACTGTTTACCGTCATCATGAACCGACCTTCCGCCAATACAACAATAACTAGAAATCGACATGAAATCACTCAAGGCGCGTACCACACGTTGGATTTGGTCCACGAGTTCTCGAGTTGGTGCCATAATCAAGGCCTGACACTTTTTAACTTCAGGGTCAATACGCTGAAGCACACCAATCGAAAAAGTTGCCGTTTTACCTGTCCCCGATTGCGCTTGTGCCAACGTATCACGTCCTTCGATAATAGGCGTAATGGCTTTGGATTGAATTGATGACGGTTTTTCAAATCCGTACGCATATATACCTCGTAACAAGTTCTCGGACAATCCCATCTTGTCAAACGATTCCGTTACATCAGGAACACTTGCTCGTTCCGCTTCTTTAACCGGTTTTCGAACCAGTTCTGCCATATGTTCAAAATCACAATCATCATCTTGATCTCCCCAGCTTATACTCATATTATTATTAGGTGATAGTTTAATTCATGATTTCATTTTTCATGGCTTTTTCAAAAAAAGCCATACCAAAAACAAACCCATTTTCTTAATACTTGTAAGACTGTCTTGAAAAATCACAAAAATCAGAATAATTACAAAATTACTTTTTTTGTAATTTTAATTTAAATAATTCTATTAATATAAATGGAGTGTGGTTTTTGTAAAAACGTGTATAAAACACACCAAGTATTAAAACACCATCAAGCTACTTCAAAAAAATGTTTTGTGATACAATCACAAATGAATCACATTATACAAAAAGAGCATTACGTATGTATGTCTTGTAAAAAAGAATTATCAACTAAAAATAGGCTATCTACGCATATCTTGGTTTGTAAAAAAATAAAAGAAGATTCAAAGGTCGAAGCAATAAAGGATAAAGAAAGCATAAATGAAAAAATTAAAAAAATAGAAGAAGACCTTTATAATACTAACCTTAAATTAAAGTTGAAAGATAATGAAATAACAGAATTAAAAAAAGAACTTGATAAAAACAAACGTGATTTACTTTTAAAAGATAATGAAATCAATGAATTAAAACACAAATTAAATCTTGAAATTAAAACAGAACCAAAAATGGATAAATCCGACATTCAACACTATACATTTGGTGATATCAATGTTCCTATACGAAACGATGGCATGATTAACGCAACTGCCTTGTGTAGAGCTGGAAATAAATTAATTGCTGATTATTTAAGATTATCAAACACCAAAGCCTATTTAGAAGAGATAGAATCCAATATGGGAATTCCCATATTGGAATTAATCAAGGTAAATATAGGTGGAGATCATTCAGGAACATGGGTACATCGCAAAATAGGGTACCATCTCGCACAATGGATTTCTCCGAAATTTGCTGTCAAGGTATCTTCTATCCTAGACGAATTATTTGTGACTGGTTCTGTTGTTATCGGACAAGAAAAACCCAGTCATCACATTGAATTAATGTATCAGGAAAAGGTAAAAACGTTACAAGACCAACTTGAACAGAAAAACACTGAACTTTCTAAATTATTAGTAAAGCATAACTCAACCTTGAAAAATCATCGATACATAAAATTTAAAGAAAACGGGTCGTGTTTTTATATTATCGAATCTGGTATTTTATGCGATTGTAAACATAGTATAAATCGATATAAATTTGGTATTGCTGGAACCGAACATGATACCTTAGACGAACGTCTAAGAAGTCATAGAACCATTTGGCCTCAATTAAAAGTTATATTTATTATTTTTCTAAAAGAGGTCGATGTACTAGAACAAAGCATCAAACGGATTTATATGAATGAAATTAATCCAAACGGGCATGAAATTATAGAAGGCGTTACATCGGAACAATTAATTCAAAGCATAAAACAATTTATTACTGCGCTAGGACTAGTTCAGTACATGATTATACCGGATGAACGCATCAAGGAGTATAATGATTATGTAACAACCACGGTAAAAATAAACTAAATTATCCTTAAAATTACAATAAATTAAAAAGAATTACATCAAACACCAAAGCTTATTTTGAGGCAATGGGGCTTCCTATATCTAAATTATTAGAGTCAAATATAGGTGGAAATTAATTGGGTATTATTTTGAACATAAAAAGTCTATTTAGTGGATATAGAATCCAATATCGGAATTCCGATAATGCCAACTTGAATATAAAAACATTATTACGAATCGATGATTAGCAATTTTTACTAAATAGTAAATCGATTTAGTAATTGTTATTAAATCTATTTACTATTTAGTAAAAATTGCTAATCATAATACACTGTATAAAATTTAAAATATATTGCTAGGTTGTCCTAAATAGATATTATTATTTTTATCCTTGAATAAATTTTTATCCTCGAATGATACAAATTTTTATCCTTGAATAAATTTTTATCCTTGAATAAATTTTTATCCTCGAATGATACAAATTTTTATCCTCGAATGGTACAAATTTTTAAAAAACCCATTTTTATCCTAGAATGATAAATTTTTATCCTAGAATGATAAAATAAACGCAATTTTTATCCTAGAATGATAAAATAATAAGAAAAATAATAAAAACCTAGACATAATTAAAGCACGAATAATAAAATATTATATTATTATAATTTACTATTTTTAGTGGTTCATATTAGATTGATTTTATTTATTTATTTATTTATAAAATAATAAATAAAATTTGTGTGTGTGTTGAGTAATTTATAAAAAAAAGATAAAAATAAAATTAATTTTTATCTTTTTTTAATTTTTTTATCTTTTTTATCTTAGTTTTTTAATTTTATCCTTTTTATCTTTTTTATCTTTTTTATCTTTTTTATCTTTTTTATCTTTTTTTGATAAAAATTATTTAAAATAATATATAATAATAAATGGAATGCGAATATTGTAATAAAGTATATTCTAATTCTTATACGTTATTAACTCATAAACGTACAACTCGATCGTGTTTAAAAATACAAAAAGAACTTGGAATTGTATCTAATTATAAAATGTTTTTATGTTCTTTTTGTAAAAAAGACATAACTACTAAGGTTAAGTTTGACAAACATTTATTAATTTGTAAAGAAAAAATAAAAGAAGAGTCAAAGACCAAAGCCACAGAAGGAATAAATGAAAAACTTAAACAAATGGAAGAAGAATTACACTTAAAAGACAATGAAATAAAAGAATTAAGAGAGAAATTAAAGACGCCACCCAAAGCACAAAAAATTACAAATAACATAAAAAACAAGATCGAGCAAAATATAGGCACCAACATTGAACAACAAAACATTACCATTTATCAAATCATGTCACCCGAGCACGTTGAAGACTTTTTCAAGAAACATTATAACTTGGATACGCTATTAGGTGGACAAAAGGCGTTGGCTCGATTTGTAAACGACGGATTTTTAAAAGAGGCGCCAGTGTACATGTGCGGAGACCGGTCAAGACAAAAATTCTATATCATTAATGATGGTAAAAAGACGGAAGATACCGACTGTGATGCCATACTAGGCTTAACAGCACCAGGCATACCGCATGTCCAAGATGTATACGAAACAGCCTTGTTTGATTTACCCGAATCGGTTACGGAAGATATGGTCCAAGATACGTATCAACACATTATGGCCATAGACGAACAACGGGCGGATTTCAAGGCTGAATTTAGTAAGGTTGTCGCATCAGAAAGTGCGCCTACACCTACCAAGACGGATTTGAAAAGCGTGATTGCGGCTATGCGCGAGAGAAGCAAACGACTCGGTCTGACTGAAAGAGAACCACGAAATACATGATACAGTTTTAAATCGCAAAAGTAATGTCGTGACTTTTTTAAAAAATTTTAAAAAAATTTGTTACTATAAGATGTCGTTACAGCGACCGACTACACAACGGGTCATTGCATTATCCGATATACATGCGGATTTAGAAGCCTTGGTTGTAACACTGCGTGATTGCGCCAAAGTGATACGTAAAAAGAATTTTCAATCACATCAAACTGACGATGAACTTTACCGACAACTTGAACTACCAAACGTTAATGATTCGGCATATATCCCCGATTTAGGATACGAATGGAGTGGCAACGATGCCATTGTTGTTATAGTCGGTGATTTAATCGACGGAGCACGTGAATCTGATTCCGTGACCAAAGCAGAAGGCATTGAACTGGCGTATTATCCCCAAGTTGAGATTAAATTATTACGCTTTATAAACGCCATCAATACACAGGCCAGACATTTGAATGGTGGGATTGTCAAGGTGTTGGGTAACCACGATTATGAGAATTTCAAGGGTAACGAAGACATGGTGGACGATTACGCATTTACACCAGATAGAGATAACGAATGTTATTACCAACATAAAGATGGCACATGGGAATCACGCAAAACATTCTTTCGGTTTGGTCATGAAGGGTACCGATTATACCAAGAAACGTTAGGCATGTATATTATTTTTCGTGTCAATAATTTATTATTTGTTCATGGACAATTGCCTAGCAAGAAATTCTTGGAACGAGAAGCGACTTTATTGACATTTGAAACCCTCCATGCCTTGTTGCGACAGCCGTATACCAACGAAGTAGGAGAAAAGATCAAGTTATACGATGATTTGATTTCAGATGTATTATGGGGGCGTGAATACGGCGATCCAGATGAAAGACATAATGAAAAAGATGCAGAGATGGAGGAGCGTATTAAATCCGATATATCCGCATTTTGTGGAAAAGTGTGTGGTGATACCAATATGACTATATTTGTAGGACATTGTCAACAACATCTTGTTCACCAAGATAAATCCGTGCGTTCAACCCTCGCCCATTTTTGTAGACGCAACAAGGTGGCTGAAACGTTTGATAATACGGAAATGTATACAGGTAAACCCGATGCCAAAGAACAACATATCAATAAAACGTTTGGAATTGTAACAGAATGGGAGTATGAACCCAAACAAAATCGGCATATACCCATACTTGTTAAACTTGATGTGGCAGTAGGGCGCGGACAAGAGTATCTAGACGATTATCTAGCGTTACAAAGTGGCGAATTATCTGAACTGGATTTTTTTAAGCCGAGAGCGCCTACCGTATTTGAAGTCCAAGGGTCGAAAATGCATATTGTGCGTAGTACAATGGCCAATATGGCTTTACATATTAAACGTGATGCGTATATGGCGTATAAACCGTCGCCCAGTATATACGACGCACAGGCGTCTCGCAAAACTAAAAAGAAGAAAAAAGAGTAAACATTGCTTTTTACAAAAAGCAATGAAACATTAGACACAATACTTTGATAAATCAAATGTGTATTTGTGTTGTAAATAGTCAAGTAAATCAATTAAACTCGGAAAAACCATGTTGAATGGAGGTAAAGACGTTTTTAGTTCCGATTCACCAAGTCCAGGCAAAATAGTACCACGGGCAATGTTATCACAGGTATAATAACCTAGTCCTATAACATGAAAAATAAGTGTATGCTTGAATGTATGGTCATCTTTATAAAACGATAAACATTTGGTTGTAATGAGAGAGCTGTCAACGATACTTGAACGGCGAAATAACCACGAATTTACACCTCGTGTTTTTAAAACGGATTCGGCATCATGGCGTATATCCATGCCTGTACTTTTGAATTCATGAATAGCCTGTGTATCATCTAAATGAAGAGACGAACAAAGCCATAAACGCTCGATATCCGTGATTACGCCTCCTTGTAAATACGTGGTAAATAAATCACCCATGTTTGGTCGTTCTAACCCCTCTAGCTTATCCATGGCTTCTTTATACAAACGAATTCGACTCAAAAATCCTGGATTCAAGGGCAAGCGTGTTTCTGGGTCTATATGTAATCGATTGGTAATAAATGTAGTAAAGGCCGATTGTGTGTCATAGGGAACCAATGTGACTGGAATGCGTTCTTGTTTTAACCGCAAATACATGATATAGTTTCGACCATCCGGTTTTATGTTTTCAGCGGATACAATATCAACGGTTTCAGGTTGAATAAATTGCTTATGGATAGAGGCATAAAATTCCATGATTTAAATTTAAATGAATTAGTTCTAAATTCATTTTTAGGTTAATTTTTTATCTTCAAAAAGCTGAATAACCGGTAATTGTTTTACCGAGAATTAGACCATGAATATCATGTGTTCCTTCATAGGTATTCACTGCTTCTAAATTTAACATATGTCTCATGATATGGTATTCATCGGAAATACCGTTTCCACCCAAAATATCTCGTGCGTGGCGTGAAATAGTTAGAGCTTTTCCACAATTATTACGCTTGATTAGAGATATCATGTCGGGCGTACACGAATGAGTATCCATTAATTTACCTACTCTATGAACGCCGTGTAGACCTAATATAATTTCAGTCATCATATCGGCCAACTTGATTTGAATGATTTGTTTGGATGCTAACGGCGCATTAAATTGTTTTCTGTCCATGGCGTATTGATGGGCTCTCATGAAACAATCTTCAGCCGCGCCTAATACACCCCATGAAATTCCATATCGTGCTTTATTTAGACATGAAAAAGGACCTTTTAGCCCTTTAACATTTAACATATTTTCTGATGGAACAAATACATTATCCATAAAAATCATACCTGTCATTGACGCACGTAAAGATAATTTACCATTAATTTTAGGTGTGGTCAATCCTTTCATATCGCGTTCTAAAATAAACCCTCTAACATCATTATTATCATCTTTGGCCCAAATAATAAAAATATCGGCAATAGGACTATTGGTAATCCAGTTCTTGCTTCCATTCAATATATACCCATTAGCACATTTTGTGGCACGCGTTGTCATTGAACTGGGATCCGAACCATGATTGGGTTCGGTCAATCCAAAACAGCCAATCAGGTTGCCTTTAGCCAATTCCGGTAAATATTTTTGTTTTTGCGTGTCTGTGCCAAATTCATTAATCGGGTGCATGACCAAAGACGATTGTACACTCATTACACTACGATACCCACTATCCACTCGTTCAATTTCTCGTGCAATCAACCCATACGATACATAATTGGTCCCACTACACCCATATCCGTTAATAGTGGGTCCTAATAAACCACAAATACCCATTTCTTTAATGATATTTTTATCAAAGGTTTCATGCCGAAACGCATCCAGAATTTTAGGCTGAAGAAAATGTTTGGCAAATTGACGCGTTGACTCTTTTACCAACTTTTCATCTTCAGTCAATTTCATACCAAAATGAAAGGTGGAAAAATATTTAGGACATTTGATTTGTTTTAAACGCAACATTTAGTTAGCGTTCCTTATTTAAACTATTATTTACCAAAATTTCGTTGTCGCGACATGAATTGAGTGAGCGCGTCGTGGATATGTTCTTGTGTCATTTCTGGCCATAAATCCGCATAATAGACCCATTCGCTGTACAAGGTTTGTAAAGGATAAAAACCAGATGAACGTAATTGAGCGCCTGAACGAACAACCAAATCTATGGGTCTACGCGAATCAAGGCCTTGTTCCAAATAGTTCTTGGAATCTTCAATTGGATCATATCCTATTGCCAAATTGATTGGAAAGGGTCCTTTAGCTAATGAGACACATAAGTTAATTTGTTCCTGAATGACTTTTGGTAGTAAGTTAATATCACCCATGACATTGATATGAACACGCTCTTGGTTTTCCTTGATACGAATCAATGTACAAATCAAGTCCATCGTTTTTTCAATCAATAACAAGGTATCATCATTTCGTTTCAAAAGGTTATCCTTACTAAGCACATAAACAGATATTTCTTTTACCATGTTAAATGTAGGATATTTAAAATCGGCTCGTGTCTTGTCCTTGTATTCATTATATAAATTCATAATCATGTTTTGAACCATGGCCGCATACTCAAACCGATCCTTATTATTTTTCTTACACCATCTTCTATTTCCGTCAGGAATAATGCCGACATGAATTAACGGAACGTTTGAAAAATCTGGCAATTGCTGTGTATCAGGTGTAGCCGGTGTAGCTGGTGTATCAGGCGTAGCCGGTGTAGCCGGTGTGTCCGGTGTATTCTGTGTATCCAAATCGGGCAATTCTTGTGTATCTAGTTTAATCGGAGTGTCCGGTGTATCTCCAGTTGAAACGTGATCGCATTCCATAGCAATCGTATTATAATAGAATTACATTTAAATTTATAAACATTTTCTCTACTTTTCAACCAAACATGTTTCAAAAAAATAAAAGATTTAAAGACTTTTCTTTATATGAGGGTACTTGTCCGAGTGGTTAAGGAGACCGATTTAAGCTCGGTTGCCGAAAGGCTCGCAAGTTCGAACCTTGCAGTACCCATTTTTTTACAGTGTAAAAAAATTAAGTGAAATTAAAAACCATCATATTCAGCGCTAAACGGATCGTTTAATCTTACACCAAATCGTTCGGATACTTCATTAAATTCGTCTTCAGTGAGTATTTCCCATTCGTGGCCTCGACATAAAAATTGAAAATCTACGGCAGAAAGAGGTCCTCCATTTTCTATCATAAAGTTAAAACTACACTTTTCTACATCAAACATTAATACGGATACATTCATATTTTTACCAGCAGCAACCAATCTATCAATCATACGTCTAATGAGTCGTTCTCTATGTTCAATAATGTAATTTCTTAAATTTGCTTTCAAATCAACAATCTCGGGTGAATCACAATTATAATCATCAATGACCACTCCTACTTTAAATTTATAATGGTATTGAGGATCACTTAATTCGGCTTCATTGGTATAATCGGGTAGATGTGATGCGAACCCAAACTCATCGAAATCATATTGGAACCTTTCAAATAAGTGTCGTATCTGGTCTTGTGGTAAAAATATAAAGATATTATCAATCACATCTAATACTAAGCGATGCGCGAGTCTTGAGATTTTTTCATTAGAACTAAACATAAAACGAATGCTACAATTCTCACGACGTATCGAATCTAGAGTCAATTCAGGTTGGGGAAAAGCACGAGCTGCGTGTCTATAATAATTAGATAAATTTATATTAAATTGTTCTCTAATATTAACTAGATTATCGCGAAAATAGTCATCCATAAATACTTTTATAGCACCGTCAACTTGGTCGCATTGTAAAATATTCTCATCTTGAACAAATTTTAGGTTGGATGTGAAACCATAATGATACAAGTTAGGCACGCCGCCTTCCATTGCTTCCATAGGAGCCACCGGCTCAATAGGTTCCATAACTGGTGCTCTAGGCGCTCTTGGTGCTCTAGGCGCTCTTGGTGCTCTTGGTGCTCTAGGTGCCATAGGCTCTCTAGGTGCTCTAGCTGCTCTTGGTGCCATAGGCTCTCTAGGTTCTCTAGCTACTCTAACTGAATTACGACTAGGTTTTTTACGACAATGGGCTTTAGCGCGATTAGAGCGTTTTACCCATATGCGTTTTAATGATTTACATTTTTTTTTAGAAATCGGTTTTGGCATTTAATAATGGATAAGAAAAAAATGCACCGCATTTTTTAAAAAATGGTTAAATAAAAACTTTTGATATTATAGAATGTGGTGGCTACTAATTGTTATATTTGTTTTAGTTTGGTTACTTGTATTATTTGATAGACAACAGCACGATAAAATACACAAACACCATCAATTCATAAAAAATACATCCATTAATGGTTATTTTTTATCTGAAAAGAATGAATGGTCTCGGTTTACATACAAATCCGATAACGAATTTATAAGACATTTACAAGGAAAACCCAATTCATTAAATGAAACCTGGACTCGAGAATCAATTGAATCAAATCATTATATCATTTCACCTGAAATATATGCGGAATTCGATGCAAACACGGGAATTATTTCAATGGTCGACATGTCCATTCCAACTCAGCCTTCTTATCATACATTAACACGAACAGATCCTATGTGTTCAGTTCTTGTTTCCCCACAACCAACGTTAATGAATGTAGATGAATTATATGATTTAGTCTATGTGGCAGAATCTGAACATACAGTGTTTCGTGAATTGCTTGAAAAAAAGAAAGGGTGTGCCTTTATCAATGACTGGAACATGTACGAAACAGATAAAGATGACATTGAATCAGGAATATATGCTATGGATAAAAAACGCACTTGTTTTTTTTACGTGCCCAAATATATTATACCTATATATGCTGGAAGCAAACACGAGCCAAAACAAATTAATGTATCCGAGTTTGAAGAATTAATGTTTGCTGGAGTCGCTGTCGCATAAAAAAATGTTTATTTTGCTTATACAATAAGCAAAACAAGTGAATCAAGAATCAAGGAAGCAAAACCGCAAGAGAGATATCATCGACATTATTTCCAAATTTTTCAATCGCCAAGGCGCGTAATGTATCAACGCGTTCCGTTACTTCCGTTTCCAACGTACCTTTTAATTCCATACGTACTCCCATATTGACACCTTTTCCAATCCATCGCTCGCTGTTATCAATAGTATCCCATGCGCCATCTGAACCAATACATACTTCCGGAAGAACGGCCGTATCCATAAACGTAACCTGAGGTGTTGTAATAACGCCGCCCGCATTGGCGTAAAAATCACCAATTGCACGCGTCATTCCCATACATGTACTGTATTGAGCTGTATGTGGCGAACGTGTATATACACCTGGTGTATACTTGGCGCATGCTGGAACAAGTCCTTTGGTCCACTTCCACAAGTAAGGCTTGGATTTGGCATTCTTGTCGTAAAAAGCGGGGTCATATTCACCTGTCGGAAGAAAAATATCCGGATAATCTGGCTTGTTAAATACTAATCGATGGCGTTCGGATTCGGGAAAAGACTGGATACGTTGAAATTCTGATGGATTTAGAGGACTGTGATCACATTCGACCTGAGTGCCATTCACATAAATGTCTGAATCACCGACTTGAATGGTCACTGTCCGAAACCCATCTTTCCATGGAAACACAAGTACTTGAGAAAAAGTCGACCCTGAATGAACCGCATTATCCTCCTCAAAAGGGTCAATCACGACACCATTATCAATTGAACGACGCGGATATTTGGCGACGCATTTATCACGGTAGGTATCGTGCATCAATTGTGTCATATCCGCCGAGCATTTTTCCCAATTGACAGTTTCCCAATCTTGGTAGAATAACGTCTTGACCCAATTCATTCCAAAATTGACACAATGGGTGGAACAATCCAATCCCTCGCCCCTTAAACCATGGCCATCTGCTACAGTCAAGACATGAACAAACAGCGGAGCAGATGGATGCGCATGTTCTGGTGCGTGAATCGTTTGTGTACCAGCAGCATCTTCGTTAAAACTCTTGGCACCTTGCTTAATAGAATGAGCGAGCATCGTATTGTGACCCTTCAATCAGTGTTTTTTATTTTCATTTTTCGTCCCATCCAAAAACGTTATTTGCTTTTCCACGATTTAAATCTCGATAGATATAAAATGATATCAGTCGGAACTGATTGTAGTGGGATGGAAGCACCAATTCAAGCGTTACTCCAATTGGGTATTCCGTTTCGTCACGTATTTTCATCAGAGTGTGACGAAGCCTGTATTGAAACCATAAAAGCCAATTATCACCCTGACATTATTTATACAGACATGACAGAACGCGATGTATCCAAAATCCCATCAATCGATTTGTATGTATGCGGGTTTCCATGTCAGCCTTTTTCTCATGCTGGAAAAAGACGTGGATTTGATGATGAAAAAAGAGGACATTTATTTTGGCACTGTTTAGAGGTGATTGATGTAAAACGACCTAGTTGTTTTATCCTTGAAAATGTAAAAGGCTTACTAACATTGGATGAAGGGCATACGTTTGAAACCATTATAGATGAACTGAAAGCGTTAAAAACATACGATTTGTATTGGGATGTATTGAACACCAAGGATTATGGTATACCGCACCAACGCGAACGACTATTTATTATTGGTATTCATCATCGCACAAAATGTACATTTGAATGGCCTGAACCTGTTGAATGTCCTCCTTTAGAAAAATTTATTGACCATACCGATCGTCAGAAAAACGATATACCACCCTTTATCCAAGAAAGCGGTATATTGAAAAGATTGCCAAAAGGAGCAGGGTATATCGATATAGGATTTCCAAACCGAACCTTTCCCAATTCACATCTAGAATGTCCTTGTATAACCACTCAAGGTAATTTATGGTGCGTTCCCTATAAACGACGTGCCAATATAGCTGAACACTTAAAATTACAAGGATTTCCAGAAACGTTTAAACAAGTTGTTAGCGATCGTCAACTTAAAAAACAATTAGGAAATACAATAAGTGTTAATGTCTTGATAGCACTGTTTCAACACTTAATTCCATGTTTTTCAAAAATAAAATAATTAATTCTCTTAAATACTAATTTATATGAAATGCTTCTTTATATACTCATTGGTATATGCATTATGGCTTTAGTTATTATATATTTTAGTAGAAGGCCATCTGTTGTTGAAGATATAAAAATAGAACCCATTATTCCACATGGATACATGACTAAAGAACAATCTGTTATACATAATGTACGTATTCCTAATTATAATTACACAAGACAAGAACCTATTTTAGAAAAAGAACCTATTTTAGAAAAAGAACCTATTTTAGAGCAAACACTAACTTATGAAAATTTAGAGAAAACATTAATTCATAAAACTATAGAGCAAACTCTAATTCATGAACCTCAAGAATATACTCTTATTCATGAACCTCAAGAATATACTCTAATTCATGAACCTCTAGAACAAACTATAATTAATAACCCTCTAGAACATACTCTAATCCATGAACCTCAAGAACATACTCTAATCCATGAACCTCAAGAACATACTCTAATCCATGAACCTCTAGAACATACTCTAATTCATAAACCTCTAGAACATACTCTAATTCATAAACCTCTAGAACATACTCTAATTCATAAACCTCTAGAACATACTCTAATTCATAAACCTCTAGA